>NFZD01007279.1_pt1 | contig 18407 bp, 33 predicted proteins | sample 1095381 | NCBI WGS metagenome assembly NFZD01 (sample SAMN03609891, study PRJNA323583) | gut metagenome | isolation source: feces | host: Rattus norvegicus | place: Denmark: Riget | collected 2013 | reverse complement strand
CAGCGTCTGCAGCTTCGTCTGCTGCTTCTTTTGCTCTGTCAGCTGCTTCTCTAGCGTCTTCTTCGTCTACAGCGTCTGCAGCTTCGTCTGCTGCTTCTTTTGCTCTGTCAGCTGCTTCTCTAGCGTCTTCTTCGTCTACAGCGTCTGCAGCTTCGTCTGCTGCTTCTTTTGCTCTGTCAGCTGCTTCTCTAGCGTCTTCTTCGTCTACAGCGTCTGCAGCTTCGTCTGCTGCTTCTTTTGCTCTGTCAGCTGCTTCTCTAGCGTCTTCTTCGTCTACAGCGTCTGCAGCTTCGTCTGCTGCGTCTCTAGCGTCTTTTGCAGCTTCTTTTGCTTCGTTGGCAGCTTCTCTAGCCTCATTTGCTGCTTCTCTTTTTGCCTCAGCTTCTTGTCGTTTGCCTGGATCATCAGATTCTGCCGCTTCTTTTTCTGCTTTTTCTGCCTCTGACTCTGCTTCTCTAGCGTCTCTTTCTGCTTCTGCAGCTGATTGCTTTGCTTCATTAGCTGCTCGCTCAGCTTCGTCTTTAGCAGACTCTATTTGTTTCTTTTCGTTTTTGTCATCTGACTCTGAGCTTCATCTATTTTGAGCTCATGCCTTCAGATCTTCAGCGCGACGCTCAAGATCTTCAGCAGACGCGATGTCTCCGTTTCCGCGAGCGATAGCTGCTGCTCTTTCGCACTCTTCAGCAGTTCTGATCGCTTTTATTACTCTTCTATTAGCTCTATTAGCGAAATCATTTGTCTTATCGCTAAAGATGTCTTGCGAGCTAATTTCATCAACGGCGTCAGAAATAGCTTCTTTTATTTCTTGCTTAATTATTTTATTAATCTTAAATGTTTTTTTCATATTAATCACCTATGCAACGCTGTCAAGCAGATCTTTCACTTGATCTTTAGTAAGCTTTCCTTCTTTTGCTTTTCTTATTATTTCATTATATCATGATTTATAGTCATCGTCGTATCTGAATTTGTTTTTCATTATAGAAATTACTTCAATGCAGAATTCTTTTTCTTCAGGAGTGTATAGAGTGATTATATTGTTGTTGTCTTGAGGTGAAGTCAACGTCACTGGCTTTCTTGGCTCAGAAGCCTTTACGTCAGCGATCAAAGATTCTAGCTCTGCTTTGCTTAGGTTATCTATCTTCTTTGGCAATTCATCAAAGATCGGCGCTCAAACGTCTGGTATCGTTGCGTTTGGCCCACGGCCTTTTCTAACAGCGTTCAATAAATATTTTCTAAACTCTTTCACAGTGTTGAAATCTGAGTCTTCTTCTGCTCGTTTGTATCTAGTTAGCTCAGCAGCGTCTTTGCTTAAGTTTCCGCTCTCTTTATTTCGTAATTCGCCAGTGTAATTAAGATCAGCGAGCTCTGCTTCTATCGCAGCAGACATTTCTTCGACTGTCATCTTCAATCACTCTGGTCTATGCTCTTCAACGATCAATCCACGAATGATTTTGCCATTGATTCATGTTTTTCTAACGACTTCTTTATCATCATTAGTATAATGTTCTGAGATTTCAAAATCTTGAAGAGTGTTATACAAAGAGTGAATAGATTGGCTCAATGATAAATGAGCTTCAGGAATTCTGTCTTCTAATTCTGCGATCATTCTAATGTGATGATCTAGCAAAAAGTGAAGAAGCTCATGTCTCATGATAACAGCTAATTGATAGAAAGTAGATTTATCTCTGAAAAATCCTCTATTGATGTAAATTACTTTTTCTACAGGGTCTATAGCTGCTGTTTTTAATGGATAGTTATATGGAACTATCTTTACTGGAAACATTTCTAATACTTTTGCGTAAAGAGCATGATGATGACCTTTTCCATCATTTTTCAATATATTTATGAGATCTCTCTTTAATACGACTTCTTCGTCTGTGATGAAGTCTTTAGGATCGTCGTTTTTTTGGCGATCCTCATTCATCTTACGAACATTGAATTTTATTTTTTTCATAGTCTATCTCCTATTTTATAGTTTTCTAGACTCTGATTATAATCCGAATTTTTTTCTAAAGTCGTTAATCTTATCTTTTCCTTGAGATCTAGATAAAGTAACAGTTTGACCAGCCAATCTGCCATTAGCAGCGCCATACATTTTGCTGCTGTCAATGATTTCTTCTGCGTCTGGGTCATCTTCTAATTCAACGTCTTTGTCGTCTGCAGCATCAGCTGTAACATCATCTTCTGCTGACGCTTCTAGAGTTGCTTCTTTCGCTTCATCGTCTACAGGAACTTCTTCTTCTTTAATTCCGTATTGTTTAAACAACTCTTCTCTTGTTGGAACATAGTAGTCATTTATAATGTCTAATAGCATTTGCTTAGTAGCTTTATGAATTTCATTTCCAATGAATTGCCCATTGTTGTCATACAATGCTACTTCTACGTCAACAGGCAAAAGCTTTGATTTAGTTTCGATCCAATTCTTAAGTCCGCTTAGATCTTTTTTCCAACCTCTGTTTTCAATCATTGTGCAGAAAACACGACTATTCAATGCGTTGCATCCTAATTCATCTAGCTCGTCCATGACCTCTGGCTCAGTGTCAAATTTGAATCTATCATCATTTAAAATAGTTGTTCCAAGATGTAGAATTCTTAACCAGCTTTCAATTGCGTCATAATCTGTGTCTTCAAAATTCAATTCTTTATTGATCTTAGACATTCAGTTTTTGTTTAAATAATCAAGTGTTGATGGAACGTCTGAGTCTATATGATCTAACGTAGTGTCAAATCTCGTTCTTTCAGCTTGGTTTGTGTGTGCTACGCCATTGTCGCCCGCTGATTTTGGGTTTTCAACTGCGATCGTGAATAAGAAGTTAGGGAAATAGCGTTTACCGTCGTCTTTGCCAGCGATATAGTGCTCATTGATTAGTGTAAGAACGCTTCCTCTGATTTGATCGTCTTTTTGACGAGTGTATTCATCTAAGAATACGATTGAGTTTGGTCTATCTAATGAGTCTAAGTTTGCTGAATAAGCTTGACCAACTTTGCCGAATTCATCTCCATCTTCGCCTGTTGCTTCTTTGTGAATCGTGTAACCGTTGATGAAAGCATCAAGATCGTTGTTTTTCATGTTTAAATAAATAAGATGAACTCTTTTGTCAGAAATTTTTCTACGTCTTTTCTCAAATTTCTTTGTTTCTTTATTGAAGAAAGTCTTGTATTCTCATTCACCGCCAGTTGCTCTATTTGCTCATTCATAAACAGACGCGGTTTTGCCTGAGCCTGGAAGACCTATAATTCTAATATTTGCACGAGTTTCAGTGTGATTGACATCTCTATTTCTTAATGCCAATTCTAAGCATTCATCTAATGCATCAGTGATTGCGTTCTTAGTTCCAATGCTGTCGCCGTTTCCTGAATATCCGACAGTTACGCCAGCTCTTAGTTTTCTTTCGTCAAACAAGTCTTTTCAATCATCTTCTTCAGATTTAGTCAAGTCAGCGCCACTGTTGTCAATTAATTCATCGACTTTCTTTTCTGCGCTTGTTTCGCTTTCATCAGAATGAATGACTACTGCATCAGAATCAAGTTTTTCTTCTTCAGTGATAATAGACTCTGCAATTTGTTTTTGAATTTTCATATATCATCTATCTCCTTACTAACTATAATATATTTATTCTCTATTTAAGCATTCTGAGAAGGTGTCAACGTCTCCGATGCTATTGTTTTTCAACATTTCTTCGTATATTTCTTTAAAAGTTCTAAACTCAGATTCTTGCTTTTCTTCTAACAATTCTTCATTTAATCTATCAGCTCTAATATACGCTTCGCCAAACTCTGTCATCACTTTGAAATATCCATTGCTATCGCACTTGCTATGAGTTACGATTAGAGATTGTCCAAATTTGCTTTGGCAGCTTGCTTTGAATTGATCAGCGACAGTTGGATCATCGAAATACAGCGTGCTTGCTCAGCCATAGTGAGGCGCGCCAAGTTTTACTCTGTCGCTTCCAGATCCTACTGAATTTAATGGTGGATAATAGTCAATTGGATCTATATAAACTACTTTTGCTTTTCCAGCGCTTGGATCAGTGATGATGCTCAGCATTCTGTTAGGCTTTCCGCCAGCTCTAATTCCAGTCAACATGATCTTTTGTCCAGCTTGTCCAATCAAAAATGACACTTTGTCTGAATGTTTTCCACTTTGAGCGTATTTTCCTTCGCCTTTTTTAATTCCTGTTCCAGCATTAGCGTTTGAGCTAGCTGCTTGAGCTGCTGTTTGAGTCGTTGCTGTTTGAGCAGATGTCTTAGCAGGAGCATTAGCGTCTACGTACAGGCCATATGTTTCCATAGCTTGCCCTCATTCAGAGTTCTTCAATGCTTCTCTTCTTTTGTCGTCTCAGTCTGTTATGTCTCATAATAATTCACTTTGCTGGCAGAATCACGCGAGAATCTCTATGATTGCTGGTTTCTTTAGTACAGACATTTTTGCGAATGGCTCGTTTCTTCAGCCTACGTTTGATAGATGTGTTATTGCGTTATCAACATCAGAATTTATGATGCTGTCGCCAGTTCGATCTATAAATTCATCTAGCAGCGTTTTCATATATCTTTCAGATATTCAATATCTTCTAGTCTCTAGATAGCCTGCTGCATTAGTGTCAAACGCAGAATATCGAAGTATCGTAGAGATAACTCTTTTTGCTAGTTGCTCTTTCTTTGTTCCAGGAACATATTCTACTTTAATCATCTAGTTATTCTTCTCCTTCTCATTAGACATTAGAAGCTATGCTTCATTTCATATTAATCATATAATTTAGCAAAGAAAATAAAGAAGTAAAGTTACTTCATTACTTCTTTATGCTTTCTGCATATTTGCATTGAGGATAGTTTGGGCAAGCTTTGAATAGCGTTCCAAATCTACTTCTCTTAATGACTAGCTTAGCGCCGCATTGTGGGCACGTTCCAGCATCATCATTCGCAAACACTGAGGTTTCTTTGTTGTTTTTTATAGACTCCATCAAGTCTGTGAAGAAAGTGTTTAGATATTTAGACTTCGTTAATTTGCCGCTAGCGATTTTATCTAACGATTCTTCCATTTCTCTAGTGTATCCGATATTGATGATATTAGAGAAATTTCTATCTAAGAACGCAGACAATTGCATTCCTCTTTCTGTTGGGACAATCACTTTGCCGTCTTTTTTAGCGTAGCCTCTTGATTCGCTCAAGACTGTTTCGACAATGCTTGCGTATGTTGATGGACGACCAACGCCTTGCTTTTGAAGCTCTTTGACTAGCGTAGCTTCAGAGAATCTTGGCTTTGGCTTTGTCTCTTTCTTTTGATCTTCAAGTTTAGTGTTTTTCAACACTTCGCCTTTAGTGAAAGTTTCTTTTACGACTGCTCCGTCGTCATCGTCATCGTCTTCTTTATAATTATATATTACTCTGTATCCTTCAGACAAGAGTTCTTTAGACGCTAATAAGAATTTTTGACCATTGTTGTTAATCAAATATCCAGTCTCTGAGAATATTGCGTTTGGCAAGCATGCTGCGATAGTTCTTTGTCAAATCAACTTGTATACTTTGCAAACAAGCGCATTTGGCTCATTCTTTTCTAATATCTCTGGAGTTAACGCTGGATCTGTAATACGCAAACATTCATGGCCAGCTTGCTCGTCGCCGGTCTTTTTGCCGACTCTTGGCTTATTGTATGATTTAGCTCCGTAAGTTGCTTTGATATATTTCTCAATTATTGGGATAAACTCTGGAGACATTTCATCATCGTCAGTTCTCATGTAAGTGATGCGGCCCGCTTCGAACAATTTTTGCGCGACAGCCATCGCGTCTTTGACAGACAATCCTAATTTTTGAGATGCTTCTTGCTGGAAGCTTGGAGTGTTAAATGGAGGTTTTGGAGATTCTTGCTTTTGCTTTTGATCTATGCCTTCGATAATATAATCTTTTGTGCAGGCAGCGATGACAGCCTTCATTTCTTCTTTAGTCTTTAAGCGATCTATCTGCCCAACAGTAGCGTTGCCGACATATTTTGCTTTGAAGTTCGTTTTGTTTTTCTTGAAATTTAAATATAAATCAAAATAGACTTCAGGCTTGAAATTTTGAATTTCTCTTTCTCTGTCTGCTATGATCTTCAATCCAACTGATTGGCATCTTCCAACTGATTTCGCTCCGACGTATGTTCTTGCTAATGGAGACAAAGTGTATCCTACAAGCTTGTCTAATGTCATGCGAGCCAATCCAGCGTCAACGATGTTGTCATCTAATTGAATTGGGTTTTCAATTGCGTGAACAACTGCTTTTGGAGTGATTTCATGAGTTACTGCTCTAAAATACTTGTCTTTGCTTAATTTCAAGAATTTGATTAAAGACCAAGAGATTAAGAATCCTTCTCTATCAGGGTCAGTCATCAACGCGACTTTGTCTGCCCATTTTACGGCTTCTTTAAGTCCTTCGACTGTTCTGTTGCTGCTTTCTGCTATTTTTAGATTTAGCTTGAATCCGTCGTCTACATAAACGCCTGAGTTTTTGAAAGATTTTCTATCATCAGCTAGTTGCATGATGTGGCCAACAGACGCCATGACTTTCACAGTGTAGCCAGCTTTTTGCAGATATTCTCTCACGTGTGCGCATTTGTTCGGTGATTCGACGATCACAAGTAATTTTTTTCCTTTTAAATTTTCCATGATTATTTGACCTCACTGTCTCTAGCGTTCATTTGCTCAGTTAATATTTTTCTAATCAACGCAGATAGCGTCAATCTTTCTTCAAACGCCGCGCATCTTAGCTTCTCTCTTAGATTTTCAGGAATCTCAACGCTAATTATTATTTTCTTTTCGCTATTGTCTTTCATATCTAATATCCTATCTTTTTCTTCTTTCTCTATCTTCGTAGATTAGATTGACAACAGAATTTCCTTTAGCTACTACTTTTCCATAAAAATCTGTGGTGTAGTCATATTTCTTTCTATAAAAGCCAACTATCTGTCTGCTTGGTCAAGCTCTAGCAGTTAGATCTCCAGTCTTTTCATCAGTCTCAATGATGCCGATAATCTGGCCGCTAAATTCTTTAATGTAATTTTCTGATGCCATATTATTTACTTCCTTTTTTTCTTTTTAAAAGTTTAGCTAGCTTTTTCATAGAACGTCTTTCAGCTCTATTCATCTTATTGACTGCAGCGTCATTAGGGTTCTCTAACACTTTTGTTCTGCCATTTACGACATCTTCAGTAAACTTAAGTTTTCTATAAGCTTCATTTTCGTCTTTATCTGCAGAGATGCTGTCGTCTAAGTTCTTAGATTTAATCGAGATGAACTTTTTATATATATCAATATATTCTTTCATCTCTTCATCAGAAGCGTCAAAGAGGCTTCCGTCTGTCTCTACGTCTGACACTAGTCCAATGTCTTCTGGCAATACACCATCAAGGATTTGCGTGCATTGATCATAGATTCTTGATGCTGCTCCAATTAGCTTATTGTCTTCGTATTTGAAATCATCGGTGTAATACACGGTAGTCAGTTCTTTTGGTCTAGCTAAAAGATATTCTTTTCCCGGAGTTGACAAAAATATTTCTGGAGCAATTACGCATCCTTCTTTTTTCGTAACTATAGGATTGATGAATGTCTTGATCTTGTCTTCAAACCTAATGCAAAACACCCTTTTGTTGATTCCAATTTGAGGAGCAGTCAACGCAACAATGTTCTTATCGTGTTCCATTACTTCTTTGATTTTAGAAATAATTTCTTCACCTTCTTCTTTGATGATTCCCGTTTCTGTGATAAACTTAAGAGGTTCTGCTGGCACTCTTAGTTTATTTATGTCTTTAATGATTCTTTTCATTGTGCTTCCTTTCAGTTTGTTATAGTATATGCTAATATACAATTATTTTAGCATACCTTTAATAACTTAATAATTTAATAATTTATTAAAAACTATGATGATTTTAAAAGAGTGACTTATTCATCACTCTTTTTTTCACTATTAGACGATGTCTTGAGTTTCTTGATCTCGTTTTTGATAAGCTCCATCGCGATTTCATTTTCTTTTATGACTTTATCTTCTGTCGCGTTTTCTTTGTCTAGATAAATCTCTAAATCATCATGCTTTCTTCTAAATCTCTTTTTGCGCCACTTTGACTTTGGCAATTCAAGCAAATATCCAACATACAACAATCTTTGATAATTGTCATCTATTCTCTGATATTCTGCTCTAAGATCTTCTACTTGCTGCTCAGTGACGTGCCCGTCTTTTAATCCTTGCTCAAAATCAGCTAAGTCATTCTTTGTCGCCATGACTTGCGCTTGAACATTTACTAAATATAAATTGAAATCTCTAATTGCCATGATTATGCTCCTGTTAAACTATCTAACGTTATCTCTGGAATTTCTTCTATCGCTTCTTCTGGAAGAATTTCTACAGCGTCAACAATTTCTTTTTTGCGATCATTTATAAACATAGAAGCCTCTTTTTCGATAGCTCCTTCTTTGAAGTTCATTTTTTTGTAGCTCATTGAATAATCGGCGCACAATATTCCGATATCTGGAATAGTCGGGCCAAATTTCAGCACAGATGTTTTTCCCATCACAGTCTTCACTATCATGTAATATTCACTTTCATTAGAAGAGGTTGCTCTTAGCGCAAAATTTCCAATGTCGTCTATCTGAATAGTCTTAGTGAATATCTCTTGTGAATAATAGTCTATTATCATTATTTTTTCTCGCCAATCTTAACGTAATAAGTGTCGTCTAAATAATTTGAGATTAGAAAAATCAAATAAGTGTTTCCATCAGATTCTAATTCAAAATAATTAGTCACTTTGTTAGTGTTGTTGTTTGAGTTCACTGTGAAGCAAGGATATTCTATATTGACTGCGTTTTTGTCAAGCTTCGTGTATGTTCTCGCTGCTTCATCGCTGTCTTCTAAATCAATGATGTAGAATTCATTCTCGTAATGGCCAGTCTTCTCTAATTCTAATTGTTTGAGAATTTTTATAATGTCCATGCTATTCTCCTTCTTCTTCTGTAGACGTGTCAACTTCAATGACGTCTTCTGGTTTGCTCATCACTGCGCCGTCGACGCCCAATCCCTTCAATACATTCATGACAGCTGATTTTACTTTTTCTCTAGAATCTCTTGACATAGTGTCTACAGACGTCTCTGCGCCAATGTTGTTTGTTTGCTGGTTGATTTGAATCAGCGGCGCTTGAGTATCAGCGGCTCCATTGATTTGCTTTTGGCTTTTTTCAACCACGTCTTGAACTACTTTTAAGCCTTGCAATAGCTCTTGGTTTGAGAAATTGTCTGGTTTTTCAGTAAATCTTTGTATCGCGTTGTCTGTGATCACATCTAGAAGCTCGTTCAGTTTGTTTACGCGAGCCATAGTTTTCTTAGTTTGATTTATATTGAACAATACAGTCAAGTCTTTAGTTTTAGTATAATCGGTCTCTTCAATGATTTTAGCTAAAATTTCTTGCGACTCTTTCTTAATCTTTTCTTTTGAAACTGCAGACAGCTCATAAGAATTGTCTTCTGCCGGAACTACAGAAAGAGCTTCTACACTCTTCTCTTCTTCCATATTAATTGTTTCCTTCGCAAATAGCTAATAATTTATTGATTAATTCTTGCTCAACTGTCTTTTCAATTGGATCGATTTTTTCACTAATGCTCTTTTTGATTATGCTCTTTAAATTTTTGCTTGGAATGAACTTGCATTGCATGCCAATTAAGTCTACGCTCAATGTGCCGATTCCAATGTCTAGTACAACGGCTTCTTCTTTTTGCAAAATAGCGTCATGAATAGCGCTGCCGATGCATAAATTCATATCTACGATCAATTCTTTGAATACTTTCACTGGTACTTTTGTATAAGAGCTTAAGTCATTTATAATGTTTTGCTGTGTCATATGATTCTCCTTAGAAATCTATTTTTTTCATTAACTTCACTGGATCTCTACCGTCCAGAGATTTTGCGCTATTGTTTAGCTTTAAGCAATATTGAGCATAATTTCAGTCTAGCTTATGCTCAATGCATTTTGCCATGATTATGAATGGCGGAAATTTTTCTTCGAAAATGCTACTGATAAACAATAGTCTAGATTCGAACGTTCTCTCACTATCCTTGTCTTTCATATTTGTTGAAGTTGCTCCTGCTAATATTGTATTCATTCATCACTGGAATAAGCTTAATGTACAATTTTGTAGCTTCGTCTTTTTGCTTATTAGTCAAATCTTCTAATTTTTCTTGAGCAGCAGTCAGGCTCAGTCCATCGACATTGATATATTGATATAGCAACAATGCGTTTGCTAAGATTGAGATTTCTGATTCTGTTGGAATCTTTATAGTCTGCCCTGCGAAATATGTGAGCAATCTAGTCAAATTGCTGCCGTCTAATAAATAGCATAGTTCGCTTACTGTCGCGTATTCAGGAATGTCTTGCACTTTATAAAGAATGAAGAACATCAGTGAATATACATCAGATAATTGAAGAGTATTTAAATTTTGTTTTAGATTAGTTTTCATTGTCTACATATTCTCCGTCTGGATTAGTTATGATATAATCGACTACACTACTTGGAATTTGATATGCTTTGTATGATTCCATGATTTCTGACTTGAGTCTTGTGCTAAACGTTTTAATGAATAATTTGATGTACGCTGACGTAGACTTTGGCATTTTTCAAACAATGATAGTCTGAGGCTCGAAATTTATAGTTTTCTTTTTCTTTAGATTTTCTAGCATATTCATCATGATAGAAATCTTCAGCCTCTTATAATCGACTGATTGCTTATCAAACGGCGATTTAGCCAGCACTTCATCTAACATTGGGCTAACATGTAGCATTAAATCACGCACTTCATAATTAAATTGAATAGTCAGCCCAGCATCATCGCTCATGCTCTTAGCCAGTTTTTCTCTGTATTTAAATTCATCAAATTGCTGATTGATCATCGCTGTGCTCAATTTAGTTTCATACTCTTGATGAAGATATTCTAACTTCATTGGATAAAGAAGAGCTTTCATGTAGTTCAAGCATGATTTGATTGGCTTGATTTCTTTTCCTTTTACGACATGCCCTCTATTCTTCAAATTGTTTCTTAACGCAGTGTAGATTCTTGTCGCGCCATAAAATGAAAATCCGTCATAATCAGCGTAGTTTTCAAACATCTGCTTTTTTATTGCGATTGCTTTTAAGATCAATCAAAGATAATTTCATACTTGGTTTTCTATCGCTGGATTAGTTCCAGCTGGGTATATTTTATTCATGTTGGCGTCAACTCAGATACATAAGTCAACATATTTTAAATTGCTAGGTTTTTTATATAACATAGTATCTCCTTCATTTTATAATATACTATACAATATTATATTATACAACACTATATGCTGACGACTTCGCTGATTCCTGACTCATTCTTGACGATTCTCAATTCAGTGTCGTAGCTTAGTTGAAGTTCATTTGGGTGATGAGATATGACAAAAACGCTAGCGATGTCTTTTAGTCTCGTTGAGATCAATTCTAATATTCTTTGAGTAGATTTTGCGTCTAAAGCATCGAATATTTCGTCCAAGACTATGATATTCGAGCTATAGTTCATGTAGTTCTGCAATAATTCTCTAATAGCAAATTGCAAGATGATGTCAACTCTTTGCTTTTCGCCGCCAGAAAGATTGTCGAAGTTCTTGTTGCAATAAATTATGTTCAAGTTGTTGCCGTCAATCTTCACTTCAAGCTCTCTAGTGTCAAACACTACTTCGCAGTATTCTTTTGCTTTAGCGTCAATGTATTTGATGATGTCTTCAAGCAAATATCCTCTAAAGTCTCTTTTGATCAAGCTTTCTATTTTGTTTAGCACCTCTAGATGAGCAGTGACGTCATTTAGCGCAAGAGTAGAAGCGTTCACTAAAACGCTTATCTCAGATGTTTGCTTTTCAAATAGATCGATTTCGTCTTTTAATTTCTTAAGATGACTGTCCCAATTGTTTTTGTCATTAGTTAGCTTATTCAGCTTTTCTTTCTCAATATCATAATAATGCGAAAAGTCTGCTTGATCGCGCTTTGCTCTTAATAGATCAGTCTTAAGTCGCGTCAATTCTGAATGCAGCTTAATTATTGTTTCATCAAATTCTTGCTTTATCTGATTTGAGTACTGAGCGTTTTTGGCTTCTTTTTCGTGAAGCTCTTCGTCGATCTTTAGCAAACGTTCATTCAATGAAGCCAAATTGTCTTCTCTGTCTTTCTTTTCTTGCAAGATATGATCTGCGTTTGGAAGCTTTTGGCCGCAAGTTGGGCAGATGTCTGGGTTGTCTCTAAGATTTCTTAATTCAGATGTCAGCGTTTTTATTTGAGATTCTAAGCTTGTCTTTTCAGCTTTCAATGAAATCGTTGCGTTCGTGTAGCTTTCAAGCAGCGCGCTAGTCGCATTTCCTTTTGCTTCTGTAGCTGCGATCAGCGAACTATTTGCATTTTCGATCTCTTCTTCTAATGATGTGATAGCTTTTTTAGCGCTTTCGATGTCTTCATTGATTTGCATCATCTGCTTAGTCACTTCGCTGATTTCTCTGTCAAAATCTGATTTCACTGCGCTGTTTATTTCATTTTTTCTAAGAAGAACTTGTCTGTTGTTAGAGTCTATCGTCGCTTGATTTAGCATGATAGAATCTCTGTATGATTGGCTAGCAGACTTCAATGAAGCTTGTCTAGTCGACAATCTAGTCTTGATGTCTTCTATTTGGAAATCTGACTTCGTCAATGCTTCTAAAAGCTGCTTTCTGCCAGAAGGGCTAAATGAAGAAAACTTGTTTATGTTCCCTTGCCCAAGCAAGATAGTCGACGCTATCAAGTCTTTGTTTAGATCTGGCAAAAGAGACTCTAGCTTTGCGCTCGACTCAACGATTCCTTTTCCGCTTTCATCGACATCATTTCTAATTATCTTTAGATCGCTTTTTGGCTTATGAATTCTAGTCAATATATAATGATCGTTGTCTGCGTTGAAATCTAGCACTACTTTGCATTCATCAGACTCGAGATTTGTGTTTTTCAAGTTTTTGCTTACGCCGCTGATCGTTTCGCCGCATAGCGCATAGCAAATAGCAGAAAAGATCGTCGACTTGCCAGAGCCGTTTGAGCTAGCGTTGTCTTTCTTGAATCTGTTTTCGCCAGAAATCAAACAGAATCCTCTATCATTCAAATCTATCGTTGAATCGTCATACGATCCAAATCCGACTAATCTAACACTATTGAATTTAAGTTCCATGTTGCTCTCCTATTTGCATAATTCTGCTAGCTCTGCCTCAAGAATGTCAGAGTTAGTCAGCGCTTGTCTGCAGAACGTCACTAATCGCTCTAGATGATTAGATCTTAAGTCTTGAATTTTTATCTCAGCTGCGCTCGCAGTCTCTCTTATCGCTATCATTCTTGGCGTCACGATCAGCTTTTCTTTGATCTTGCTCAATTCTGACTCCAGCTCGTTCGCTAAATGAGTCGAATATCTTATAGACAAGACAGAATTGTTTTTTATTTTGCTTAGCTGTTTAAGATCTGACTCTTCAATGATGCTCAATTTATAGAAATTTAAGCTAAAAGGGTTTTCAATGAATTCTAAGCTCATGTCATCAGTGTCAAGAATCCAAGCGCCATATCTGTAGTTAAATGAATCGTTTGTGAAATTATGAGCAGAAAAGCTTCCTAGATTGTAGATCTTATCGCTGATCTTCTGTCCATTGTGAAGATGCCCATTCAAGAACAAGTCACAGCTGCTTTCGATCTCTTCTTTATTGAAGCCAGACTTGCTGATAAATCCTGCGTAATTGATTCCAGCGATATCATTGTGACTGAACACTATCTTCTTTCCGCGAGACTCAACTTTCATATCATCGATCATTTTTTTGAATGATGGCCTGTCGCTATCGATAAAATAAGGTATGAAATAATAAATATTGTTTTCGATAACGATGCCTGTAGGCCTATTTATGATGCTTATATTGCCATTGTCGATCGCTTGCATCGTAGTGAATGTCAATTCATGCTGAGCTGATTCGTGGTTTCCAACGACAAAATATTTCTTGATGTCATTCCACTTGATTTCTCTCAACGCAGATATTTCTTCATCTGTCAAGTCGCTTCTATCGCAAAAATCTCCAAGGCAGACTTCTAAATCACAATTCTTCTCTTTTGACAACTGTTCTATTCAGTTCATTCCAGAAATCAATAATTCTAGCCTTTTTGAAAATTTATTTCCTCTAGTGTTCACCATGCTTGATTTAACGCTTCAGTGAATGTCTGTGTACATGCAAATTCGCATAGCTAAGTTCTCCTTTCGATTTTTAATATACTATACAACAAAAAAGTGGCTATATAGCCACTAATGATTATTCTTCAGTTAAATACATAGCTGCTATTTCTGCCATCATAGTCAGCGTGACTAGCTTATAAGATTTTCTAACTTGATAACTGTCTAGTGAGCTTTCTGCAGAAGATTGAACGATGGCTTCTACAAGTTCATCATTGTCTAAATCAATGAATTTTTTCGCTATCATGTATGAACTAAAGCTAATGTTTCCAAACACAGGTCTTTCGTCTTTCGTTCTATAATCAACATATGATTCCCATTGCCCAGTTTCATCATTCTTTCTGTTTCTCGTGTATGGTTCATACAACTCAGCTCTATAAATGTCTTTAAATAGCGCGACTTTTATCAACTCTACTTCTGAGTAAGTGTCAGGGGCGTATAAATTCGCGAGCTTAGTCAATTCTTCATACACTCTTAAGCTATGTTCGCAAAGGCTTCCTGCATACGCCATGTCAGATTTGTCGTTGAATGGCTTGTTGAAAAAATCAACTCTTTTAGAATCTAAATATCTTGTTAGATTCGTAAGATCGATTCCCAATTTAGTGAGCAATTCAACATATTTTAATTTGTTTTCATTGATTTGTTCTTTGCTAAGCATTATTTGTTTTCCTCCAAAAATTTAAGTGCGTCAATAGCTGCTAATGTTCCGTCAGCTACTGCTGTTGTCACTTGTCTAACTTTCTTTTGAGCGCAATCGCCAGCAATGAAGATCCCAGGAATGTTTTGTCTTGTTAAATATCCTCTATTGTCTTTGCTGATGAGCTCAGAGACGAATTCTGTTTTAGGCATCATTCCAATAGCTGCGAAAATAGCTTTTGCGTTGATCTCATCTAGCGTGTTCAATATCACTTTAGTCAGATTTCCGTCTTTGTCATTTTTCACGTCTTTGATTGAGCAATGAGGCAGCCACGTTATTTTTTCATTAGATAAAATTTTTTTCTGCGTGATTGGCTCGCACATCATATCAATCGTTACGTCACATAGATATACGTGTTTGCAATAATTCGATAACTCAAGCGCATAAGCAGCTCCGGTGTTTCCAGACCCGACTACTACCACATTCTTGTTTTTGAAGAATGGGCCATCACAAGTCGCGCAATAATAAATATTTTTAGTGTTTAGATCTAATGTCTTATGTTCAGTTCCAGAAGCTACGATAACAGATTTACTATAAATAGTGCTACTGTCTTTTAATAAGATTTCAAACATTCTATTCCCATATCTAATTAGCGCTACTTCGCCGATTTCGTGAGTCACTGATTCAAGAGACATCATTTGCTCATACATGTTTGAAGCAAAATCTACGCCAGAAATGCTAACGAATCCTGGGATGTTTTCTACTCTAGGTGATTTCGCGATGTTTCCGCCAAAGCCATCTTTGTCGATGATGATGACTTGCTTGTCAGATCTGCCAGCATAGATCGCTGCAGTCATTCCTGCAGGACCCGCTCCGACAATAGCGACATCATAAATTTTAGTGTTTCTTTTCGCCATGGTTATTTCTTCTTTCTAGCAATTCTTGCTCTTTTAGATTTTTCTTTTCTTGCTAATGATTTTTTTAAGAAGAACTCTCTTTTTCTACACTCTTGTAAGATTCCTTCTTTTTTAACTTGTTTCTTAAAGCGTCTTAGCATGCTATCTACAGACTCTTTTTCACTTGTGTTTGGATCTACGATCATCTTAACTTTAGCCATTTACATCACCTCCCTTACTATTTTACTATACAATACAACGATTAGTTAGCTTTATGATGAGACTTATAAGATTCTAATATCTCAGAATGCTTTTTAAGTCCTAATCATTCATGTTCTTTTTTGAACGTCTTGTTTTCTCTAGTCCATCCTAAGCAATATGGGCACAATAATTTGAACTCTTCTTTTGCGTCATTGTTCGTTCTGCAGAATGCGCACCAGTGACATAGTGGCGTAGGATTTGGATGATAGTCTTCTTCATTTATCTTTTCAAACAGACTGTTGATTTTGTTTACGCCTCTAATCATGAATCCCTTTGTCCCACCATCTTGCATTATATTGCATAGCGGCAAATCATATTGGCACTTGATCTTTTCAGGATCTGCTCCCCAAAGATCTTTCGCAGCTAACACATAAAAAACGAACTGAAGAGGTGTCGCTAAGTCTTTGCTTTCTGCTGGGACAGCCCATGATTTGATGTCTTGAATCAAGTATTCATCAGTTTCTGTGTCGTGGAACACTCTATCAATCGCTCCATTGAAATTATGAGACTCATCAAATTTGAAATTGAATCTTTGCTCAATGCCAATTATTTCATAAGTTGGATGAGCTTTCATGAATTTTTCTAATCTATATATGCCAGAATCAAGATATTCATATGCTTTTTGCTGATAGTTTCTTCCAGATTTTCCATCATCTGCGAAATATTCGACTGGGTATTTCGCTTGAAGCTCAGCGTTTTTCACGATGAAATCATTCTTGATCTTAACGTAATCTATTTCTTTTTTGTCTTGAATATAATGAGCAAGGTCTTCTTCGCACTTATGAATTGCGCTTCCAAACTCAGTCGCTATTGAAGCTGAGTAAGCAAAATTCTTAAGCACGTAATTCAAATAAAAACGAAAAGGACAATCTTTATAAGTGCTCAACTTTGAATAACTAAAATTTTCTTCTGCCATGCTATAAAATTGCTCCTAAAATATTTGTAATAAGATAGTCTGCTTGTCTATCTTTACTAGTGTCCATCAGCCCTGATTTCAATTGTTGATCAAAATGTGTTAATCTACTAATGACATTCTTAATTTGTTCCTGAGTGTACTTTCTTGCATCTTGCTTGATATAATATGCTCTGCCAGACGATATCTTAAGCTGCTCGGCCGTCACTCCGCTGTTGAATCCTAAATACAGCATATTCTTGAATTGGTTCAATAGAATTGAGACTATGTGAACAGAGTCAAAGTCGCAGAATTTTCTATAATATAAGCACGTTCCAACTTTTATTAGATTTTTCGACACTATCGCCCCACAAAGATCGAATGGAGAAAAAATTACATAGCCCGCGTCTTGTGAAAATTTTGCCTCGTTCAAGATTTCTTTTTGCTCATTTTTATTGAATATGCCGAGCCTGTTCACTTCATTCTCTAATTTATAGATATTCTTGTTGCATGAATTCACTAAGAAGCTTACTTCTTTGTCATCTAATCCAGCGCAATACACTCTGACATAATCTTCTAATTGCCAATCAACGAGCTTTGGAATCTCAATGACAAATTCTTTTACTTTATCAGCGATTTTCTTATCTATGCTTTTGCAAATGACAATCGTGTTAGTGAATCTAGAATAATTGTCGTCATCTTCGTTGAATTCATCTACTTTGACGACGCTAAGCACATTGTCATAATTGAAAATCAACGACAAAGAAGTGTCAGTGTTGCTAAAGATGCTATCAACGATTTCTTTTGACATGCATTTGTTTTTGCATATCATGTCAACATATTGATCTGCGACGAAGAAATTGTCTTCACATTTTAATATGATGAATTCATCAGACAACGTGTTATCAAGTATGCTGTTTTTCAATTCTTCTAATGTCATTACGCTACCTCATTCCATAGATTAGTCAGCAAACTAATGATATAATTCTCTTTGATTGGAGAGTTGTTGATCGTAAGTATCTTGCTCTTATATCTATTTACTATATTATACACTTTATAGCTTATCTCTGAATTAGTTTCTTTGAACGTTTTGAATGCTACATACTCTAATGTATTTAAAAACAAATTAAAATCGAACTTATCATACTCTTCTTTGTAGTTGATCTTTTGCGCTATCGAAATCGTGTTAGAATAAGACGCTCTATTGATCTTAGTCACGATAGCTTCGCATACGTTAATCAATTCATTGAAACTCTTTGTGTCGACAATAGACAATTGCCCTGGAGTTTTGCATACTTCATATAGTCTATCGTCTTCAAAACGTCTAATTTGTCTAAGCTCTTCTTTTGTATAGTTTTCTAACTTGAATTTCATGCATCTATTCAAGATAGTGTCAATTACGCCAATCTCAGATCTCGCTATCATTACTACGAAAACATGAGCAGCCGGCTCTTCTACGAACTTAAGCAATTT
>NFZD01008900.1_pt1 | contig 18426 bp, 30 predicted proteins | sample 1095381 | NCBI WGS metagenome assembly NFZD01 (sample SAMN03609891, study PRJNA323583) | gut metagenome | isolation source: feces | host: Rattus norvegicus | place: Denmark: Riget | collected 2013 | reverse complement strand
GTGGCCCAATTGTCTTTAGCTGTCAACTCTATAAGTGACTTGTCAGTATTAGGATGCAACAATGAAGCTTATGACACTTCTTGTCTTCAAGTTGCATGGTCTTATGATGGTGTCAGTTGGAGTTGCTTTGCATCTTGGGATGATGCAGAAAAAGCTCTTGTCAACTCACCCACAGACTTTTATGTAAAGATTAAAGTCAAAGGACCTATAAGTGACATAACAGATGACAATGGAGACTCAACAGACTACACAACATCTATAGCACAAGAGATAGAACTTCCATCTTGTGACACTCAAAACACTAACAAATATAATCCTTATTCAGGTCTTTCATCAGCTATAGCACTTCAACAATCATTGTCTGATAGTGTTGCTTGTATGATAGGCATTCCTATATATTATTTCAAGCTTAAGCCAGATGCTGGATCTAAAGACATCACATTCAAAGAGTACACATTGATGAATGTAGAAGCTGTGAAGCAAATAAAGATGGTCATTAATGATGGACAGATGCCAAGCTCTAAGCCTGAATTCTCCGATTTTGGATTAGATTGGCAAAGTGATTGGGAGACGGAGATAAGCAAGACAATGTTTGCCACTGCTTTTGGAAACAATGCACAACCAATGGAAGGTGACTTGATTTATGTTCCTATGCAGAAGAGAATGTGGATGGTCAACGAAGCTTATGATGAGAAGAATGGAAGCTTGATGTGGATGAGCACTACATTCAAAGTGTCATTAGTCAAGTATCAAGAGAAAGGAAGTGTAGAGCTTGGTGACTTGCAAGAGACTATAGACTCATTAGTGCAGACAAAATATGAAGACTTGTTCGGAGAGAATGAAGGATTAGACAGTGGTGTTGAGTCTAATGATGCTCCACACTCAGCTCCTAATACCTTATATCCTGTATATGAGAGTGATGCAACAAGAAAGTATGTCACTTCAGAAGGCACTAACTTCATAGAGATGAAGATATGGCAACGTGGCACTATGGTGTCAGATATGGCTTATAAGTTTGATCCATCTAAGCTTGCACAACTACAAAATAAGATAGTGTATCAGCATAAGTATTGTGGTGATGAAGGATCAGCAAGTATAATTATGAGTGTCAACACTATGTACAACTATGAGTCAGAGGTGATGAAGATAGGAAACATAGTGATGAGGGTGAAGATAGGTGCTACTGGAATAAGAGTGTCTGTAGACAATTCAGACAAGTGTTTTGGTCATCTTCCTAAACAAGACAACATGACTGATATTCCTTATTACTTCTTATGGATGAGATGGTCTAAGAAGAGAAATGTCATAGAGTTAGGTGCCGTTCCTTACACTTATCCAGAGAACATACCTATATATAAGTTGCAAAGTGCACACTACAGATTTGACTTTGACAATCCAACTATAAGCAAAGTGTGCTCATGGAACATTGAGATGATGGTTAGTGAGAAGAGTGATGTCATGATAAATGGATTGCCGGGCACATTGACTAACTTCAAACTATTTGACTCTTATATAGACAATTTAGGAGAGATGCTACAACAATATCCAACAAGCCAACATCTGTTGATAAATGACACATGTAGAAAAATCATAGATTTGCAACGATAATTCTTGAAATTTTTTATAAATATTCTATATTATGAGTGTAAAATAAATAGTCATACTTAAAATATAAAGATATGAATAAAGTTTTTGATATTGTTGGTAATGAGATTACTGTTGGTACTTTAATTGGTGTATCAAAGAAAATTAAAGGCAATAAGGTGTTCATATATGGTCCCGTAATTGAGATAACAGATGACAATATCACTTTTAGAAGGTTAGATGCTTATGTTGCGGACACTACTCATGAGACAATGGATATGCTCAGAAAAAACATTAAAGAATTTTATACGATGTCACACAAAAAGTCAAAGTTTACTAAGGTGATAAAAGTTTAATAAGCCAATCATATCTAAAGATGAATTAGAGACAGGTGACATCGTAGGAGTTGAGAAAATCTTAGGAGGTCATCTTATTCTTGTAATTGTGTAGACAACTTTTGTATAAAAGATAGATATAAATATAAAGATTTATCGGAAGAAATTTTAAAGACAATAAGGGCCCATGCAAAAAGATCTTATTGGGTAAATTTGTCAAGTAACAATTATTATTTAAATTTAATGAAAGTTAATTAATAATGTCTCAATATAGACAAAAGCCAAAATCAAAAGAAGAGTTAGATGACCTGTTCTTGCAGTCAGATCCTGTAACTGTAGATGATGTAGATGAAGAGTTAGACATGCCTGGTCTAGACTTGAATCTAGAGCAAGTTGACTCAGAAGCATCACAACAAGCTAAGGATATCACTGCAAGACTTTCAGGGTATTATTTTGACCAGAAATATATAAATGAGCATCCTTATATTCCTAATAAGATAATGGTTGAGACACAGAATATAAAGAGGCTCTTGAAGATGTTGTCTATAAATGAGAAAGCACAAGACAGCATCATCTCAGCTATAGCATTGTCGATGACTAAAGCTACATTGTACCAATCATTGACATCTTTACAAAACTCAACACTATCTATACAACGACAATTAGAAGAAGTTGTCACAAAACTTGAAGACATCTTTAGGCTGATGCAAGAAGAGTGTCAGAAGAGCTTTGAAGAGAAAGACAAAGAAGATGGAGAAGATGGTGTTCGTATTGTCAAAGGCTCTCGTGAGTTCATTGAAGAGATGACAGCACGTATGAATAACAGAAAAGTACTTAAGCAACAAGAAATATCATCCTAGGGAGCGCCTGGGGCGGTAAGAAAGCGGATCTTTCTTAAACTGAAAAACTATTCAGGTTTAAGAAAGATCCGCTTTCAGGTATAAAGATTTGTATTAATACCATAATTCAAGTTGTCAATTATAGTGAATATTGGATCTGATAAGCTTGCATTGACTTTTCCATTGACATAAAGACCTATTCTATGGTCATAAGCATCTTTGAGATTCTTTGTCTTAATAATGTCAAAAATACTGTTGTTTATCTCATGTCTTTTTTTCTCACGTCCTTTGAGATAATCATTGTAGTTGCGTTTGAAAGCCATAGCACGGGCTTCTTCAAGATCATTATACACCAGATCATCTACAGTAAACAACTCATCATGATTGCGTAGCCAATCTATAGCAAATATAAGTCTGTCGTAATACTTGTTGCGCTCTGACTTCTCTATTCTATATCTCTTTTTATTTGCTTTACTCTCTTCAGTCATCTTCTTATGATTGGCATAAGCTTCTTTCTTTCTTCTTGTACGATCTTTTTGGATCTTTACCATTTGTGGATTCAACTGCACTCTATTCTGGTCATCAACAATAAAGTCTGATGGATAATATCTCCCATCTTCAAACTTAGACAGGAACTTTACCTGCCATATTTTCTTGTTAGTACTTTTATTCTTTGTATATCCAAGCCAACAGGATCCAACCATATATCCTGGGTTGTTGAGCTTCACAACAAAATCATGGAAACATTTTGAGAAAGACTTTCCAATATATTTTCTGATATGTCCATTGATACGATTCATTGCGATTCTATAAGTACCACGTCCACATCCACCAGGTCGCTCATCCCACCAATCGACACTTACATTCTTTCCACGATGCCACCTTACTCGCATATTCTGTTTTAGAGATTGATAAGTACGCTCATTCTTATAAGCATTACCAAGCTTATCTTCATACTCTTCAGGTTCAACACACCATGTTATGTCTTTGTTAATCAGTCTCATGTTTAACTATTCTTTTAAAAAGTTCAATGTTATCTCATCATCATTCACATTATCAGCCAACAAATCATCTTTATAAAGTATTGTGTGCTCACAACAAGAGTTTGTGTAGCACAAGTATGTGTCATCATCAATATGAATGAATCTGATGTACTTTACCCAACCACTGTTTACCGTATTGAGTCTCAAGCATCTCCAAGTGCCTGTACCACCAGTCTTAGTCTCAATACCTTTGAGAAGATTGAGAATTTCAGATCTGTTGATTTTGCACTTCTCTTTGTCAAATGCCGGCATCCTATCATATAACTCAAGAACAATCTTCTTATCTTTATTCAACTCTTGTTCTTCGTTCACAATATTATTGCACATAACATAAAAGTCACGAGTATCACAATGCACAAACTCAGTGTTTGGCAACTCGTTTTTATAAGCATCAATATAATTCCAATTTCTCACATTCATATTTGTTAAATTTTACAGGTTGAATATAGTAAATTAGAAGAAAGATTTCAAAATAAATATAATTCTTTGAAATTTTATAAAACATATCTATATTAAAAATGTAATTAAAAAATTTATTATGACTGATAGAAAATCTCTTAAAGAAAACAATGTTAACGGTGCTAAAGTTATATCTCTTTATAATGAAGATGGCACCCGTCATATATACGCTACATCTATAACATGGGATTGGAACAAAGAAAAACCAAGCCACTCATGGTCAATATCTTATAATAAAGTAGATACAGACTTTAAAATCGGTGAGAGTATCACATCAGAGAATGGAGTCGAAATACCAAAATATCTGATGAAGAAGAAAGATGTAGTTGCTTTTATTAAAAGCCTTAATGTTGGATTTAATATTTAATATATTATGAAGATGAGCAAAGATTATGCTGTAGTAGAGCTTGAAGACGGCTACATCACTTTTATGAACAAAGAATATTATGGACTTTGTCTATGTAGGACAAAAATACTTTATGAGTCTGATGACAATACTGAATGTTATAACAAATATCTTGAATTTAAAAAATAATTATAGTATATGTACACATACGAATTTACACATTTTGCAGTCACAGTTGATAATGTCATTCTTAATATAACAAATAGAAAAGATCCAAAGATTCTTCTTGTTAAGAGAAAGAACTATCCTTATAAAGGGTGTTGGACTCTTCCTGGTGGATTTCTTGATGTGTCAGACATTCATGGTGAACAAGCCGCATCACGTGAGCTCTTTGAAGAGACCAATCTATCAATGAATGTTTACCAGATATGCACTAAGACACATTGTAACAGAGATCCACGTGAGAGAGTCATTTCCATAGCTTATGGATGTCTTATTACAGATAAAGATATAGATAAGTTTCCTATTAAAGCAAAAGATGATGCTGTTGAAGCCGTATGGTATAGTTTAAAGACATTAGCTAAAGACTACTCATTGACTTCTTCAATCGTAGATGTATTAGCATTTGACCATAATGAGATCATTATTGAAGCTATTTATAAGATGATCATATATAATACAAATGCAACAAAAATTACATTGGATGAGACGTATGACTATTTTCAAATTTGCAAAGATCTCAATAATGGAAAACATTATCAAGTATATACAGAATATAAATATTAAAAGCTTATGAAGACAAAATATCTAGTTGTTAGCATACCAGTGCCTTTTAACACACCAGAAATAAAGGTCATACTTGAGAGTGAGCTATATAGTTATAGTAATGCAAAAGCTATATATAGTACAGACACTTATATAGATGCATGTAATCATTTATATCTTATTAAGGAAAGGAGTCATTGAAATGGAAAAGAGATTTGCAGTCATACTGATGAACAAAGGTTCTTGTAAAGGCACTTATATGATATGTAGTAAGAAAGACTATGATAATGGTTTTAAAGATGAGTGTAAGATGATGTTTGAGTCTGACTCATTAAAAGAAGCAGAGAAAGAGCTCAATAAATACAATAAATTTAAAGAGTTTTTTCAGTTATTGCATGAGAGAAATGATGACACCGACTATAGAATTATTAAATTCAATGAATTTGGATCACATTATTTCTTTGCAACAAGAATAGTTAATGGTTGGCTTGTTGACTATGGGTTAACATGTATTATGCCTTATCATACAACAAAGAGTAAGACATATTATAGGTTATCTAAACAGTCAATAGGTAAATTGACTGTTAATTGTAAGGAAGATGTTTATAAAATTATGAAAAAGATCAAATATTTTAATTGAATCCTTGAAAAAATTTTGTTTTTGTCTATATTATAAGTGTAATTAAAATATGAATATTATGACAAAGACAATTAACACTTACAAGTTCAATCTCAACACTAATACATCAGTACTTTATCGTTTCAATAATGTGAAGGAAAAGATTGAGTCATTCATGAAGAATGTCACCAGTCCTATCCTTATGGCACTGGTGGGAGATGTTTATGAGAAGTTCTTTAAGGCATGTCAGATAATGCAGGACTATAAGAGTGATGATCCTGAGATATATTATTACTATGGAAACTATTATCTTGAGACTATCGCAAACAAGAGAAGAAATCTTGTTGAGTTCTATAACATTGTAAAGACCGAATTCAATGATTACAACAAGCTTCATGAGTTGGTTTACAACATTATTGACATCAACTATCTTCTTGGACATGGCTGTGATGATAATGACATTGAGCTTTAATTGTTGAATCTTAAAATATAATATGATTATGAATATATCAGAAGCAATCAACAACATTAAGAAAGTATTTGAGAATCGTATGGACTATAAAGTCTATGTATTGAACAAATCTACTAATGAGAATTATACGGTTATCGCTCTTGTTGCCGATTTGAATTTGGTGTTTGACTATTGTGGTGATATTGACCATACTGAGATTAAAAGATATGATGTAGTCAACTTTATTGATTGGACAAACAATTATCTTAAGTCATATGTCAAAGAAAAATATGATGGTGATCTTGTAAGGGCATTTGTATGCTATCAGAGATGGAATCCTTCTTTTGATAAGAAAGACATTGATTTAGATAAAGTAGCTAAAATCGCTTGTACTGATAAAGACAATCAAAATAAAGAGAATGCTCCTTATGACTTTACTGGTCCAAAATATGAGAAGAAGTTCTTAGATTGGATCATTACAACAAACAAGTTTGAAGTTGAGAGATCCGTAGCTCCACAAATGCAATATAAAGGTCATCTTATAGAATATACATTCAAATATGGGGGAGAATCATTATATTTTAAGAGTCCTATAACTATAGAAGAGTTTGAGAAAAAATATTATAATAAATAAACGATGGGAAGCTTAGCTTCCCATTTATTGTTTGAACAAGTCTTGCTCTTCAAAAGCAAGAGTCTTATCTTTCTTTTCTTCTTTCTTCTTTTTCTTTGTTGAACATACAAAGTCAACAATACGTTGATCTATATGATTATCTTCTCCTATCCATTCATCTTCTATACAGAAGTTCCATCCGTTCTCTTTATATATCTTGATGCGGTACAGACCTTGTAGGTATATTTTGTTTGAAGCAATCTTATGTTCATAAGTGTCTGTCACATCATAAAGTATGTACTTGTCTTTCATATCTGACAGGCCAAGGCCACGACCTATGCTTTGCATATTTATGACATCAGACTTATAAGACTCAAACAAAAAACCATAGCAAAGGTCAGATAGTGTTATACCTGTTGACATGATTCCATAACCAGCAACTAATATACAGTCTTTGTAAGTCTTCAACACTTCTTTGACTTTCTTTCTATCTTTAGATCCACCTATAACATAAAGCACATGTCTTTCTGGATAAGCCTCTTTTATCTCTTCATATATATACTTGATGTACTCTCGATGTTGGGCAAGTATAAGTGTGTTGTTTGGACAATCTTTCAATTTCTCTACTAACCATCTGACACGCTCTCTCTTGAAATGGACAGACATTACTTCAATATGCAATGCATTAGTCTTTGATGATTCCTGCACTAATGTCTCTAAAAATTTCTTATATCTCAATGTGCAATAGTCATTCCAATCTTGATCTGTCATCTTGCTTGTTGCAGGTTTTGTCTCTCCATATATTTTGCATTTGGCATCATAAATGCCCTGTGGCAATATCTTCTTATAAGCTATCAAGAAGTTTGGATTGCTTAATGGTATATAGTTTTTCTTTTTTGGATTCTTAAGATTTGGCACTTCATCATATATACTCAAGCAATACTCAGCACACTTCACCCAATCCTGCATTACTTTTCTTTCATCTGCATATTTTAGTCTGACTTGTGTTATATGGACATCGGATATATATCCTTCATCTTGCAACTCTCGTGGCGTTATAGTTTGTATCTCATGTCCAAGCAATGCAGAAATGCCTAACCTCTCTAATGTGCCTTCTTTAGGTAATGTTCCGGTCATGCCAAAAGCTATCTTCACGTTGTTCATGAAAGGCTGACTTATAATCTCTTTAATGCTCTTAGCTGTAGCACGATGTGTCTCATCTACAAACACTAAATCATAAGCACATCTGTCTATTCCATTTCCATTGAAGAAAGATGGATTGTAACGCTTAGACTTTTTGTCAAGAAAATTTATCAATGATTGGAATGTTGCTATAGTCAAGTCACTAGACTCTACTGTCTTTCCTCCACTCCACACACACTCACTATTGAAATAGTCTCCATACTCTTTGAAGTCATTATATCCTTGCTTCACAAGATCAATGCTTGGCACTACCATCAATATTCTATTGACACCAAGCTTTTCTTTTGCAAATCTAAACACTATATAAGACATAAGCGTCTTACCAGCACGTGTGGCAAATGTTGACACACTTCTTTTCCACTTCAAGATATTGTAAGCACCTTCATATTGATAAGGACGTGGCTCATACTTAAGTCCCCAACTGTCAACTATCTTCTTGAACTCTTCAAAAGTGTAGTTGAAGTCAGTCTGAAATATTCCTAAGTCCTCAAGACCATCATAAGCAACTTCCATAGTATCTAAATAATTAGATATAGTCTTCCATTCTCCTATAGGTGTGTACCATATTTTGTTTCCTGACTTCTGTATATACTCATACAAGAAATCTATAGTATAAGGAGTACTGGTGAATATATTAACTATTTTGTTCATATAAGTCATAAGCAACTTCATGACATTAAGATCCTCTTTTGTGTTGTCTGTCTTTATATATAGATGCTTGTTGTCTTTTGGTGTAAACTTAAAGTGTATCATTATAATTATTTTACTTTGTCATTAAAAAGTTTTAAAACCCTTATTATTGTTGTCATATTGTCTTTTATCAGGTGTGTCTTGATCATATCCTTGAATTCATCTGTGTCTGCATTATCTACATCCATGTTTATATAATATTCACTTATATGTTCAACAGACTGTTCAATCACATTTGCAATAAGTATAGTGAATATATTGTGTCGACCAAACAACTTATTCAAATTCAATATGTCTGATTTTGTGATGACCATCTTTATAGGTTCATAAAAACCAAAATCTTCATTACAAAGACCTAAATATATCTTATATTTGTTGTCTTCATCTGGACCATCAATAGTCCATGACTTATATCTCCAAAACTTCTCAGGATATATGTTTTTATTCAATTCCATATCATATAATTAAAAAATAAGGGAGCGAGCTCCCTTATTTTGTGTTTTTACTGTTCAGGAGCTAATGCATCTGGGCCTGCTCCATCATTAGGAGTGACTGGAATGAGCATCTCCATCTTCTTCTGAAGTGCTGTATGCTCTTCAGCAAGTAAATAAGTCTTAGCCTTCAACTCGGTATAAGCTTCAGAATAAGGCTTAGTGAACTCCTCAAACTCAAGAATCTTCTTCCACTCTTCATAGCCAGAGAATTCAAGCTGTCCCAAATTTATTAAGCACATGTCAAAAATAGGATAATCAAGAAGGTCCATATCTGGCTTGAATGCTTCATAAAGTTGTACCATACCAAGCACATAATTAAACTGTACTTTCTGCTTGTTCATGAAGTAACGAAAGATCTCAACAGCTTTGTTCAATGACTCCTTGTCATTTACCTTAAACTGTGTCTTAGCAACCTTACGATCATGCTTGTCAATAGTCTTGATAAGCTCTTGCTCCATCGCTTCCAACTCTTCAAGTGTCTTGCCTTCAAGATTTGTCACAAACTTGTCATACTCAATCTTGTTCTTTTCAATTGGTGTCAATGTTTTCTTTGCCATAATTGTTTATTTAGCTAAATTTATTTATGGGATTTCCCATTTCTTTATATAAAATAGAATTTCAAAATTTGATATTTCATAAAATTATGAATAAAATGAACAGTCCTACCAACAAATATATCAATGATTGCAACATCATTCTCTTAAAAGCATTAGCCATCTCTTTTCTTGATATGACATCTATGACAACAAGATAGTTGTCATGTGCTATAGGTCCAACATGCTTTATGTCCACATTAATGTAGTCATACATCTTGCTTGTCTTGAACAGCTTGTCTATCAAGTGGAATTGTCTGTATATCCAGACTTTCACATATTCAGTAGAGTTGGTGTAGTCACCATCAATCTCTATTATAGTGTTGTTGAAGTCTATGTTGCCGTCAATGTCTATAGAAGGATTGATTATACCATAAAGTCTGCCTATCCAATCTCTCTTTATGTTGATGTGCAGATATTGATGCAACATCTCAGCAAAGTCCTTTGAATATAGTGAGTCACTTATATAAGACAAGTCTGTTATATAGTAGTACACTGATTGTACAAACAATATTATTCTCCATATCAAAGTGTTAGATCCAATCTTCTTAAGCAACCATCCTATACCATGACTTTTCTTGTAAATCATATAATTTCTCTTATTTTTATCTATATGGGTATTTAGGCTCAAAATAATTCAAAAATATAGGATTTTTCTTTGAAATTTCTTTATAATGTACTATTTTGAATCCAAATACATTAATAAAATAGAATACGTTAACTAATAAGTTCAAGAGAATAATGAAGAAATTATCTACTTTTGTGAATGAAGCTAAGACAGCTATGGATGTTCAGGATAATGTTATGGACTTTATTCCTACTCCAAAACTCAAGCAATATCTAGAGATTGCTGACAAGTTCATATCAATTGAAGCCAAGGAAATCATCAATTGGCTCATCACTAACAATGCAACTTACATGAAGACCATAGGTCCTCTGCAGGACTTCTACACTAAAGGAAAGCCTAAGAACCCTAACATGCAAGAGCTCTACAAGTGGATTGGTAAGTTGAACAAGAATGGTCGTCTTCTTGAGGTGCCTACATTCATGTCTGAAGAGCAGTTCAATGCTATCCTTAAGAAGGAAGTGTCTCCAGATGAAGTTCTTCTTGACTTGATATCTAATAAGGGTCGTGATGCAGTAGCTAAGAAGTTCACTCCACTCATTTGGAAGATTGCCCGTGGGTTCAATGGCAAGTCTGGTCTTTCACTTGATGAGTTGTTTTCTGCTGGTATGGAAGGTCTCACTATTGCTATGAATGAATATGGCAAGTCTGCTAAGGAGACCCAGAAGAAGAGAGCAGCTAACAAAGATGACGATGAGCTTGCACAGCTTATGGCTAAAGATGACAAGCGCAAGACTTACACATTCCTCCAGTATGCTGCTTATCTTATTCGTATTGTGATACTTGAAGAGATCAAGAACAAGTCACGTCTTGTCAGAGTTCCCGTGTCAGTACAGAATCGTGAGCGTAAAGAGACTGGTCACAACACAAAGAACAACACAGTGTCAGGTGAGGAGCCAATAGGAGGAGATGAAGGAAACAATGGAATCTTTGGTAAGATTGACTCTAAAGAAGATGCTGATGCCAAGCTCGACAAAGAAGACATTGAGAAGCTTTGGAAGGGAATCATCAAGATGCTTGAAGAGAAGTTCACAGAGAAGCAGCTTGACATCTTCTACAGTATGAATGGATTGTTTGGACATGAGAAGCTCAAAGGTAAGGAAATCATGAAGAAGTACAACATGAAGAATCCATCTGAAATCTCTAACTCTAACTGGAAGATACTTAACTACATTCAGACAAACAAGATATTGAAGAAGGCTTTTGCTGAGCTTTACTCTCTATATAAGGAGTGTCTGAATGATGAAGACAGACGCAATGGCGGCATTGAGTCTATGAATGTCAATGAAGAAAAACAAAACATATATCCTGAATATTAAATGAAGAAGATTGTAGACTATATAATAGAAGCTAAGAAGTATGAGCTTAATGGAAAGGAAGTGAAGAAAGGACAAAATATAGAGATTAAGTCATAGAGAGATGATGGATCTACTATGATTGTCACTTATCTGAAGCCACATGAGTCAGGCGACTACTTCTATTGCTTAGACAATACAGGAAGTGTGAAAGCTTTCAAAAAAGATGTCATTGTGAAGATAATTGATGATGACAAAGTGAAGAAGATGTCACGAGACAAGTCTAAGTCTATAAAGAAAGAGATAAAAGACTTTGAATTAAGACTTCAAGAGCTTATGTACGACCAAGAGGACTTAGCTGGTAGTCTTGATGATCCAAACTTAGCTAATGAGGACCCTAGGTTCAACAAAATTTGGAAAGAGATTGACAAGATAACTGATAAGATAGTGAAGCTTCGAGGCCAGACAGAAAAAGTTGTCACAAATTTTAGTGTATGATAAGCTTAAAAGAATATATAATACTTAAAGAGAGTGCAAGAGAGACATATAAGATCACTTGCACTCTTAATCAATTGATAGATGCCTATATCGAGTGCTCTAACAAGAATAAGGCACAAGCTAAGAGAGACTTTATCCATAATCTTGAGACAAATAGTGATGGTGGAGCTAAAGACAAAGAAGAGTTTGTCAACTCTTGTGGGTCAAAGTCTATGTCTGTTGATGTGTTCAAAGATTATAATGTAAGCAAAGAAAGGACAAGAATAGACATCAGTTGCAATCCTTATGAGACAATGAGTCTTGTTTTCTATATGAAAGGGCCTAATAGAGAGGCAGAAGCTGCTGAAGGCATGTTGTCTTGGGCTAAAGAGAACAACAACAAGAGCTTGTGATGATAAACTTAAGAACTTATATTACTATAAAAGAAGAGATGGATGCTGACAATCTGTCTTGGAAAGTCAACAATTGGACTAATCAGCTTGATGACACGCAAAAGAATGCTTTTGACATATTGAAGTCAGACACTAAGTCATGCAAAGACATGAAGTCATTCAAGGAGCTTGTTAACAAGTCAGGAATAGACTTTAAAGCACTGGTTGATGCCATAGCTGATGATGCTATCGGAAAAGAGAACATAGATGAGCTTTATCTGATGAAAAAGATAATTGACTCTATGAATATGAAAAACAAAGAATAATAATATATGAAGAGTTTACAACAATGCATATATGAGGCTAAATGTGATAAGCCAACTAAGATGGATATTGAGAATGAGAAAGAAGTGATTCGGATTCCTGCTATAATTGATGCTTGGAGACTTATAGACAAGCATGACATGAGATGGTGCACCGACAATAAGAAATATCCTGATGTTGTGTTCACCAACAGAGAAGATTGGGAGAAATCAAAAGCTAAAGCTAACAATCCAAAATATTTTGACACTGTCGAAAAGTCAAATCTCAAAATAAAATAGCATATTAATATATATTTTATGAAATCATTAGTAAGCTACATATTAGAAGAGTACTCAAAAGACATCAGAGTGAACAATCTGAAGGTCACATGGCAAGTGAGAGACCCAGAGAACTACAAAGGTGAAGTTCTTATAAAAGTACCAGAAGACTATAGTGATGATGACATAGACAACTATCTTAATGACTTGCTATTAGAGAAGATGCCATCTAACAAAGACTTAGCTGAGCAATTCTTCAATGTTAACAAAGACAACATTATTGATGCTAGGTTTGAGTATGATCATAAAGGATGCATGAGAGAGAACAAGAATCATGTGACATTTGAATATGACAGCAATATAGATGACAAGCAAAAAGGATCAGATGACAATCTTGTAAGATACACATTCATTGGACTTAAGTTCATAATGGAGTTTGACCATTTTGATGTCATCAACACTGAAGATGATGGATTGCAAGATGACTTGTTCAACATATTCAAGCAGACGGTGTCAAGCAAGACAGTACAATATTTTGATGATGTGATAAAGCTTAGTCTTGATGAGAAAGATTTGGAGTATAAGTGGGGAGACACTGAAATCATAAAGAAATAATTCTATTTTATAAAAATGATAAAATAAAATATTTGAACATGAAGATAAAATTGACAAAACGTAATATTTACATTGGACTTTTCACTATACTTTACTTACTTGTTGGATTTGTATCATTATTTCATAGTTTTGCATTTTTTGGATTAGCAAATGACAAAGCAATGTCTATCATGCTTGGATGTTGCTTTGAGATTGGACAAGTAGCTGTGTTGATGTCATTGCTGACATCTAAGAAGGATCAAGGTCGTGTGACAAACTGGCTCTTGATGTGTTTGCTGACATTGATACAGATTATAGGTAATGTGTTCTCTTCTTATAAGTACATGATGCTGCACAGCACTGAGAACTTAAGATATTTCAAAGAGCCAATATTTGTGTGGACAGACTTGCCTGACAACATCACAACAGTGATAGTCACTTATCTTGTTGGTGCTATACTTCCTATCATAGCATTAGCAATGACAAGCATGGTGAGCAACTACTTGATGGAGACAAAGAGTGAAGACCCATATATAGACAAACCATTAATCAAAGATGATGAAGAGATTAAAGAAGATAAGAATGACACAATCTCAAAAGATGAGAATGAGACAAGAGTTGAAGAGAAATCCAATGTGGATAGTGTTGAGAAGAATGGGATTGAGTCCACTAAACAAAAAGCACATTTCGTGAACCTTGAATAAATGAGAACCACAGTGTTCTCATTTTTTTGTATCATTAGTTATTAAAACCTTGAAATATTTTAAGATATTTCTATATTATAGGTGAACATTAAATAATGATAATTATGAAGATAGTAAAAGTTAATTTTGGTTTTGGTCAGTCTCTTACTTTCACCACAGATAAAGAGATGCACGAGATATGTGGTGGATTTGGACAGCCAACATTGATGTTTTGTGAGTTCTTGAAGAAGTACACTAATGGTAAGAAAATCACTTACGAAGAGATTTGTAATGTCGATGTCACAGTGATTAGTCCTGAATTGTTGCCAACCATAAACTTCTAAAGACATGAGCAATATAGTTACAGTCACTTTTGCATTTGAGACTTACACATTCAAGACTGATGTTCCAGCAAGCAAGATATGTGGTGATCATGGTCAGCCAACCAAGAAGATGAACGAATGGCTGACAAAGAAGTTCTCAGGTATTTATGATGAAGATGACATCTTTGGTTGCGACATATCTGTGAAAAGCACTAATAGAATGGAAACTATAAAATTCTGATAATTATGAGAGAAGTTGACTTCAATGAGACAGTGTTTGCCGAAGATGTGGTTTCGGCCAATGAGAGAATAGTGTTTCCAAGAACAACTAATGTAAAATCAAACAACAATAGCAATATGGGTGATAAGAGCATAAAGAGTAAGAAGACTTACAAAGACTTTAAGTTTGACTTGTTTGGTGACAAGTTCGATGTTCATTTCGCAGATGCTGTTCATGATGTAGATGACAATGATCATTGGATCTTTGGAAACTCAAACTACAGTGAGTGTGAGATAAACTTGTCAACGAAGTCTCCTTTAGGACATCCTCTAAAGCCTGAGCAGATAAAGCAGACTTTCATTCATGAGTGTGTGCACATGATGCTTGAGTCAGGACAGTACTACAATGAGTCTTGTAATGAAGCTCTTGTTGAGTGGATGGCTAAGTGTGTGAATGTAATGTTCTTCTCTAATAGTGATATTGCAAAAAAGTTTTGAAATTCATATAAAATTTTCTATTTTATAAATGAATTAAAAATGATTATGATTATAGAATTAGGACTTAAAATTATTCTTCTTGTGTTGGTTTTCACAGTACCAACAATATCTTATTGTCTTTGGAAAGCAAGACATACTATCGTTTGGGATGAGTGGGTTGTGCTTATCTTTGTTCTTATTGTATTTTGTGGATGCATGTATTTCACTTACTTTTACTAAAATATAAAAATCATGGCAATATCAGTAGCATTCCATATCGGTCGTGGTGGTCACTTCAATAATGCAGGCCACAAGTCATTCAATCCTAACATTCGCTTATTGCAAGATTGCTTCACAGAGTCATGTTGTATCATAGATAGTGATCCAGAGACTGGCGAATTAATCGATGACAAAGATTGGCAACTTATAGATGGTGGAGGAAATGTCATCTTTAAAGGTCGTGACAACATTAATTCCAAGACAGGTGTCCTTGATTGGGATGGTGAGTATGACACAGACATAGTGAAAGATATTGAAGACTGTGATGATGATGAGCTCCAACTTATTGTAGACTCAATCAAAAATGGTGATTTTGTTGATGAAGATGTGCGTGACTATATTGACAAGTGGGTGTTGACTGTATAGTCATCCCTAGGGAGCGCCTCGCGCCGCCTGGTAGCGGATTACAATTAATCTGAAAAACTATAAACCTTAAAGATTTTAAGTGCCCTAAACATTTGTTTTCTCATATATTTTTATATAAAAGAAAAACAAACATAAGCAAATGATTAGTCTTACACAATATATTGTTAATGAAGTGAGCAAAGAGACATTGTTGAGTGCTGCAAAGAAAGCTAAAGAGATTGGAGATCCACGTGCTGATAAGTTCTATAAAGCATTCTTAGATGCTGCTCAGAAAGAGTTTGACTCTATAGATGTTGACAAGCAGAAAGCTATAAAGAGCAAGTCAAAGAAGATAATGAGCAAACTGTCAAAGATTAGTGGATATACACTATACAATGGATTTGGAGACACATCACATAACAGGCTTATCAACAAAGATGGTGGAGTTGTCACTATATTCACCGAGGATGGTGGTGTTTTGCCTACAAAGTCATGTGTCAAAATAGATCATAAGAACATGAAAAAATCTTTAGATAAGATAGATGACGATGATCTTGTCATTATGATGATGTTCAACTATTTAGAAAGTGACAAAACCGGATATTCTATGTATGTCATGTATCTGCCATCTATAAATGAGACAGTGATATTTGACTATATTGAAGTGAATGCTGGTGAGAAGTCATCTAAGAAATACAATAAAGTGTCTGATATCGAGAATGATAAGATGAAATCATTGGTTGAAGACTTCACTAAGCCTGAATTGTGGGGAGGAGTAAAAGACATTGAGCTATAAAAACAAAAACAACATATGAGAGAATGAGGATCTTTTGAGGTCCTCATTTTTGTATATAATATCTTGAAATTTTCATACATAAAATATGATTATGGTATACAAGCGGTATGGACGACTTATGGTTGATAGAGCAGCTAATATGAGAGCATTGATATCAGATGAGAAAGAGCTTTTAGCTAAGGAATGAGATGCCAGAATGGTTTAGACATGAAGAATTTAGAAGCAGATTGGACTTTGAAACTAAGATGATTGAGAGATGTCAAGAAGATATATGTTGACATGATAGAAGAGACTATAACATTTTGTTAGACAAATTCTTGAAATTCTTAATTTTTTGACTATATTACTATTGAACAATTAAAAAGATTATGAATATGAATGATGTTTTGAACATTCTTAAAGAGAAGTTTGGTGACAAGTACAACTATAATAAGTTGGAGACTAAGTCGATGTTAGTTCTTATTGTCAAAGAATATAGAGCTATCAAGGTTGGTGAGATGATTGACATCTTGAAGACTTTAGGTGACAAGTTCAAATATGATAGTGTGAGAGTTGGATTTGGTGACAATGGTGGCAATTATTATGGTGATGCTAATGCTGACTATATACACAAAGAAGAAGACATTGTTGTGATTGACAGTTATCTAGATGAAGACAATATAGTGAACAATGGAAGCTTCATTGATACCCTTATTGGATATAATGCTAATAATGATCTTTATATAAAGAATATGGATGATGGAGGTGACTATTGTGGTGGTTTAAGATATTGTGAGATGATTACTATTGACTTTTCTAGAAATGTCATTATATTTGATTGATTATAGAAAGAACACTGATGGTTCTGGTGACTTGTTTGGTAAGAGATATATGACATTGATCACCATAAACATTAAGAAGAAATAAATAAAGTTCAACTAAAAAGAAAGGAAAGAAAACATGAGTTGTGGACAGGTAGTAAAAGCATACAAAGGTGAGATTTATATCCCTGGTATAGTGATAAACACGCATGGTGAATATCTTAGGAGATGTGAGGAAAATGAGCATGATCTTAAAGATGTGAAGAACAAGATTAAGCAGATATGTGCTTGCACTCCAAAAGACATGTTCCCGTCAGACAAAGATGGTGACACCCTATGGAAGATGAACAGAGAGCTTGATGATCTTTTTGATGCACTTAATGACCTTGAGTGGGAAAGAGCTAAGCTTCATTGTATTGGCACTATAGTTGAAGATTGGCAGTATGAAGGCAAGAAGAATCCAGACAAAGATTGGAGAAAGATATGTCCGGATCCTTATAAGGAGT
>NFZD01003806.1_pt1 | contig 18470 bp, 20 predicted proteins | sample 1095381 | NCBI WGS metagenome assembly NFZD01 (sample SAMN03609891, study PRJNA323583) | gut metagenome | isolation source: feces | host: Rattus norvegicus | place: Denmark: Riget | collected 2013 | reverse complement strand
ACGATTTCCATCTTAAGCTCTGAATTTCCATATTTGGCACAGATGGCAGGAAATTGCAGCGAAATTCTTTGAATTTAATCTTTTTTAAGAAGATTAATCCAGTTTTACTTGGATTATATCGCAAGGTTGTCGTACTTTTGCAGCGTAGTTATTGTTACAACAATTTTCAAACTTGTTAGTGGTGAATAAGACATAGATTGTTTTAGATTAAGAATTATTGTTAGGTATAAGACTAAAATTTTCATTGACTCCCCGCCTGTGAAGGTCGGGAGTTTTTACAACGGAACACTCGTTTAGGTATCTGGAATATACCTATTAATATAGGTTACCGCCAAGTAATCAGGCATAAACTAAATTTTCTTGCAATAAATGAGGTAAGCCTGAGAAACGCCCGGGAGGTTGGAAGTAACTGCTTCGACCTCCTTTTTTTATGCTCTTTTACTCCTTTTTTGCTCATAAATGTTAAAAATGCGTATTCGCAGCAAAATAATCGAGAAAATATTTGGTGGTTTATAGCTTTTTTGCTACCTTTGCACTGTCAATATGACAAAAGAGTTCTTTCTCAAGATGAAAAAAAGTGAATTGGAAAAGAGACTGAGAGAAGCGGGATGCTTCCTGTCTCGACACGGTTCAAGGCATGACAAATGGGTTAACACCAAGACAGGAGCTTTCGATTATGTGCCACGACACAACAATGTTGCGGAACCCACAGCGAATGCGATTCTGAAGCATTTGGATGCCTGAGAGAAAAGGCTGGGGCAAGTTCCCCCAGCCACTTCCCTCTCTTTTCAGAATGAATTAGGACTCTTTTTTGAATGGTATTAAATGAGCGAGATATGAAGAAAGGTATTGTGACAGTAGAGAAAGGTACGGACGGCTTCTTCTGGTGCCGTCTGGAAATCGGAAATGGTGGTTATACCGGATGCGGTGAGACCGTGGAAGATGCAAAGAATGATTTGGCATTGTGTATGGACGAGGCAAGAGAAGCCGGAGACATACAGGATGAAGTGCGGTTGGAGTATAAGTATGACCTGCAGTCATTCTTCAATTTCTTCAACTACTTTAATATTAATGAGGTGGCGCGGCGTGCTGGCATCAGTCCGTCATTGCTCCGCCAATACACCAGTGGCTGCAAGAATGCGGGCGAAAAAACTTACAGGCGCCTGTCTGATTGCTTCGCCACTATTAAGCAGGATTTACAAACCGCGTCGTTCTGATTCGGTTTTTTCATTAGATAAAAGAACTCATGCCCTCGCCGCTGTGAAGCTCCGGGGGGTCTTATTGACAAACTAAGACACCGTATCCCCTGTGGTCCTCCGTGGGCTCGGGGGATTTTTTTTGTCCACACTTGGACAGGAGCTTGGACACGTTCCTGTCCATGTGTCCACGATATGCCGTTTTTTTTCCTGTAATTCAAAGAAAAGCCCTAAAATAATACTCTTTTGATGATTTTTAACGTGAAAAAACTTGCATAATACGCAAAAGATTATTACCTTTGCAGTGTCAAATTCAAAAAGTTAGTAAAACATGGAAGTAAACGAAAAAGAAAAAGAATTGATCGAAGCTCTAAGAAATTACAGAAGAGCCTATCCTAATGGACAGAAGAACCTTGAAATCTACATTATGGATTTGGTTTACGAGCTGATGGACAATGAGTAATTAACAAGTCCCCTCCTTCGGGAGGGGCATTAAAAACAATAGATTATGGAAATAACCGTGCAAAAGAAGATGACGGCAAGACAGGTGCTTGCCGATGTGTATGAGGAAGTGAACTGGGCGTATCTCGCCAAGAACTATTTTGGCAAGTCACGTTCGTGGCTCTACCATAAGTTCAGCGGAATGAACAATGGTGTGGCTGACGATTTCAGCGATGTTGACCGTAACACGCTGAAGTCAGCACTCTATGATATTGCAAGCCGTGTGAATGCGGCTGCTGACAGGCTCTAACTTGCCTGAGTTTGACGTGCCCCGGGGACCAATCCTCGGGGTTTTTTGTCCCTGTTGCGGAAATATTTTTTCCTAACTGGAGAAATATTTTTCCCTAACTGGGCGTGAATATTTACCTAACTGGGAAAATTTCGTGGCGTTTCCCACCAAATTTTTTATGTTAAAAAAGCATTTCGCGGAAGAAAAAAGTGATTTTCGGGGAAGTCGGAGCCATTTCGCGGAAGTTCCGGGGAACTCGCGGAAGTTTCGGGGAAGTCGAAAGGGCGCATACATATATCAGTGTTATTATCGATAGTGTTGACAAGGAAGAGAAATCTTCTACAGTACAGGTGGAACAGCAAAAGACCAGCGTTACAGACGAATTAATTAAGCTCGCCAAACTCAAAGAGGAAGGTGTACTTACAGAAGAAGAATTCGCTAATATGAAGGCAAAACTACTCAATCAGTAGAATTTTTAATCAAAAAATGAAAATTTTCCCGAAATCTCTTGCAGGTTTCGGGATTTTTGCTTACCTTTGCCCTCGCTTACAAGATAGTGGTAGTCCACTCCGCAGGGCACGGTCAACGCCCACATCCCGATGTTGGGCTCTTTTTATGCCCGCATTAGCAGGAGCGTACAGGCGCTTTGATTAAAGGCCTCGGACTGTACATCCATACATGCGATATAGGCGGCTGCCTAACCGAAGAAAACGCTTCCCCTCGGGGTGAGTCACTATCTTGTAAGCACGGTTGGTGCAGCCGCTTTTCTGTGCCCGGTAGCCAGACGGACTGGTATGCTTACAAGATAGTGCAATATGCAAGGAAACGCAATTGTTCTCGACAGAGGGGCGCAGCGCTCCATCTCGTTCGACGTCAGCGGCACGATACGCCGCGCATGGTCGGCTCTGAGTCAGAAGACCCAGGAAGCCATAGTGATGAATCTCTTAGTGGTCGCCCTGATGACGATGGTGGTGTGCCTGGTGCAGGCTCCGGTGGTCTCGGCGCTCATGGCGGTGGCAGCAGTGGTGCTGACATGGCGCTTGAACCAATTTCCCGACATGGAGAAAATGGTTGAAGATGTCACAGATGTGACAGGAAAGGAGGTGGCGGCATGATACACACATTCAACTATTACGAGGCGCCGAATCTGCCCAAGTATCTCGCCAAGGTAGTCGAGATGATGCGCAAGGCAGACGGCGTGGTCTTCAATAATAAGAAGGAGCTACTGCAATTTGCTGACAGGGTGAAGAAGCAGCTTGATAAGGACAAGCCGGCTAACAGCGAGGCTTATGTAGAATATTTCTTTGAGGAATCTTCTAATGTCGGCTGTGCCTATGTGAGGAAAAAGAAAGGTTCTCCTACATCTATAGACGTAATCCGCTTCCAGTTCGGACTTCTAAATGGCGCCTATGACTACGACGAGGAAACCCGCAGCTTCTTCCGTGTGAACTTCGACAATGTGAGAATCAAGGATATATTTCAGGAAGGAGGCAAACTATGAAGATGTCAGATGTCAATGACAAGCTGTTCGCAGCTGTCGCTAATAGCTCCCAGGCTCAGATGGAAGTATTGGCGTTATGCTTTACCATATATGAGAAGGAGCTGCTCAAGAAGATAGCATCAAAAAAATGTGAGTTCTTCAATGTGGAGGTCGAGACTCTGAGCTTAATCCCAATTTTGCTCGAAGGAGATAGCATTGACTACCGAGTGAGAGCGGTCACATTGTGCTCACCGGCAAGAGGGGAGCTGTGCCTTGACAGTCTTATCACAGACCATCTCGACCCGGAAAGTGGTGAGGTCAAGACAGAACAGGAGATTGACACAATCTCAGAATTCACAGCAACGAACTTACGAAGTCTCTCATTCGCGCTCTATCGCATCTCTCAGGATCCTCATCTTGAGGACAGAAAAAACGAAGTTATTAACGTAGAATAAAGAAATACACTATGCCAAATACAGATTTCAAGGGCAGATTCATAACTGCCTTCTTACAGGACAAGACGCCTTGCAGTCCGCAGGATCCGCAGGCGCAACTGATAACCACAGAGCAGATTCATGACGCCATCGCGCCTATGACTCTGGTAGCTCTCGATGACATCAACGAATTGATGGATACCTATCGTTTCAACATAAAAATTGGCGATGACGGTCATCCATATTGGTGTTATAAGCAGAAAATCGAGTAAAAATTTGGAAGAAACATTTTTTTTATATACATTTGCATCGAAAATCGAAAGGTTTTCATAACGTAATTTGAATGCGCCTGTCCGTGAGGATGGGCGTATTTTTGTTTATATACCTATATATACTACTTTTGTAGTCGAAAACAAAAGTAGAGACATGACATTCAACGAAACACTATCAGGAACATACTACAGCAGCGCCATCCCCGATGTGCCGATGACCATCGACGGTCCTCGTGTCCTCACCATGATATCCATCGATGGCGAGGAGATATACCGGGAGCATCTTTATCCTATCGACAAGGTTGTCACCCTCGCCGACCTCTCGGAACTGCTTGAGCCATACGCCAGGCGTAAGCTGAGCATAGCGGTCAACATTACTTGCGTCGATGTGGATGTCAACGACAAGCAGCTTGACCGCCGTGGCATGAACTTCACCGTGGCATATTGTGCTGCAGAACTGCTGAAGGCAGGGGAGCATATCGAGCCGAATACCTTCTACAAGGAGCATTTTTTGACCTTGCTGGAGGAGAAGGATACGACATGTGAGCGACTGGAATATCTTCATTATCTCGGTACCGAGCCGGCAACTGCATCCGTGATTTATTATGACGGTACCGTGGAGGACTTCGATTTGACACCAGTGATGGGCAATGACCGTTATACCACCATTGATTGTAGTGCAGGAAACTTCGAGGACCCCGCTCATGGCCGTATATGTTCTATAGATATTAGTGCCGGCGAGCGCAATTTCCATTTCAACGTCCTCGGTTCTTTCTTGGATTGTCCGGCTTTTATCTTTGTCAACTCATTCGGTTGCGAGGAAATGATATACTTCGCTGGCACTCACAAGGTGTCACCAGACTACACTCGTGACGCCACCTATGTCAACGGTAAATACAAGAACTACAAGGTCACCGAGGTACGCAAGTTCTCAGCGGATACAGGCTATCTGTCACGCTCCATGGCGGCGTGGGTGGATGAATTAATGCGAAGTGACTACATTAAGATGGTTACGTTCTTCAACGGTGAGCCTGTCATCGGCAAGGAGATTACCATCTTAGAGTCAAAGACAGAGAACAGCAACAACGAATCGGAGATGGCACGCTTCACCTGTACCTTCAGATATGCCCAGAAGAACAACAACATAGTAGATTATGGCAAGGCTGGACGCATATTCGACCAGACTTTTGACAATACATTCAACTGATTATTATGGCTAAGAAACCTATACACAAGTCCGAGATGCTGAAGGCTCTCGACCATGCACGCATTGACAACGTACTCGTAAAGCTGAAGGCATGGAAGCTGAGCAACGGCGAGGAGATAGAACTTGACGGATGGTGGGTGATGTCATCGCACTGGCGAGGCGGCACTCACATGTTCAAGAACCCTGCTAACGGTCAGATACGAGAGATACGTGACGTGACAATCCATGAATTCATGGGCAGAGAGGTATATATGTAACAGATTAAGATATGGAACAAGAACAGAAGAAGAAAATTAACGGCATAGTGGGCATCTGCGACAAGCCCACTTTGAACTCGGCATCAGAGTATGGTGCCGACTCCTCTACCATCTTCAGCGAGGATGCTGTAATCCAGCCGCGGACGATAGGTGCCGGAGGCAAGATGGTGACATTCATCCCCTGGGGATATGACAACATGTTGCCATTCGAGATAATCAAGAGGGTGCAGCACAACATGGTGCTGGCGCAGAACCAGCTGTTTAACATGCTCACATGCTATGGTCAGGGCGTCAGGTTCTTCGACATCGAGACTCAACAGAAGACGAAGAACCAGAAGATACAGGACTTCTCGTTCGACAACAACCTGTCGCAGTTCTACATGGAGCAGATTCTGGACATGAAATACTTCTTCTTCGCCGTATCTGTCATCATCCTCGACAGGCAGGGCAAGAACATCGTACGCATCGTACACAAAGAAGCGTGCTATTGCCGCTTCAGCAAGGCTAACGCCAAGGGCAAGGTGGAGTATGTCCTGTATGCCAACTGGCGCCACAGCAGTTTGAACGGTGATGATGTGGAGGTCATTCCATTGCTCGACATGGCTTCGCCACTTAATGACCTGAAGGTGCGTCTCGGTGAGTTGCCAGACCCGAGGACGGGTTTCAAACGTCCGGAGACTAAAGACCGCAAATTCGCCATCGTGGTACGATTTCCGACTCCGGGCTTTCAGTACTATCCTCTGTCTCCCATCATGCCGGCACTTTTCGATGCCTGGTATGACATCTATATGATGATAGGTATAGGTAAGCGTGCCAAGATACGCAACTCAGCATCGCCACGCTACCAGGTAGAAATCAATGAGGAATACTGGGAGATGCTGTTTGACCAGGAGAACATCACTGACGAGAAGAAGCAGAAGGAGCGCCGTGAACAGGCTCTGAGAGAAATCAATGACTTCGTTATGGGTGTGGAGAACTCCGGTAAGACGTGGATTACTCCATACAAGTTTGACCAGGCGACTGGTAAGGAAGTGCATTATGTGGTGGTCACTCCTATAGGTCAGGGCGAGAAGGAAGGCGGCGACTGGTCTGACGACGTGCAGGAGGCTGCCAACTCTCTATGCTACGGTACCAACGTACACCCTAACCTCGTGGGAGCGACCCCGGGTAAGTCAGCGATGAACAACAGCGGAAGCGACAAACGAGAGCTGTTCCTGCTCAAACAGGCTACCGAGACTGCACTGCATGACCTGCTGATGCTGCCTTACAGACTGCTCATACGCTTCAACCGCTGGAAGAACACAGATGTCGATGTTCCGATGATCGTACTGACTACTCTCGACGAGAACAAGGAGAAGAAGACTGTTAAACCTAATGAAAACGGACAAGGAAATGAAGACAAAGGAGATAACGATTGAGCAGTTTGAGAAGTTCGTGCCTGTGGCAATGTCCAAGGATGACTATATCTTCGAGGCATGCAAGGATGCCATCGAGGTGGAGCAGGAGAGGCTGGAGGGAGCTCTGATAGGCGAGGTAGGTATAGAGGCGTACAACGAATCAGAGACACTGCAGAACAACTTCGCCGCCGTGGTGTGCTGCACGGCATTCCTCAGCCGCATGCGCTCTCTCGATGTGGTGTTGACGTCAACCGGATTTGGCGTGGTCAGCACTCAGGACACCGCTCCTGCAAGCCAGGAGCGTGTGAACAATGTGGAGCGAGAGATTCGCAATGAGAGAATGCGACGGCTCAATGCGTGCATCCGTGCCCTGAAGGAGGTCCCTGGATGGGGTGAGTCGGAAAGTGGCATGTGCTACATCCCTCATATCTGCTGGCACTCTTATCTGATGCAGAACTTCATGGGATTCAACGAACATAGTGAGGAGAAATGGTGGGCAGTTCAACCTCAGATTCGAGAGGCTGTCGAGCAGCTTCGCCAGCTTATATCTCCAGAGCTGATGGACAAGATGCGCGATATGGAAGCCGCACCTCAGGATTCTGACAGCGACTATTTCAAACTCGCATTAAAATGCAAGGTGGCTGTGGCATACTATGCCATCAAGGATATGACGGCATGGAAGTCGAGATGTAGAGGAATCCTCGATTATGTAGAGAAGAAACTTGACTCTTTCCCGGAATACCGAGACAGTGAGACATACGAAGCACATCATACACCATTATACCAAAATGACAAAGAAAGCAAAATGTACGTATTCGGACATTGATGGACTGGTGCTCAATGCACCTACATCATGGGCAGACCTCAGCGACGAGCAGTTCCGTGGCGTGCTCTCGATGGTGGGCAGCATCAAGAACCCGGTGGAACTGAAGACACGTCTGTTCTTCTATCTCTGCGACATCACCGTGGAAAAATTCCTCGGCGATGGTGTGCGCTGCTCGATGCTGCAGAACTACCGTCTGAAGTACTTCAGCATATCGACGCGGCAGATACAGAGCCTTATCCATGAGTTTGACTTCGTCGATGACCTCGACACTGGCGGCCGTAGGTTCGAGGTCATCAAGGGATGTGTGGCTGTAGATCCAGAGCTGCATGGTGTGTGGTTCAAGCATTACCTGAGGGCTGAGATATCTTTCCAGGGATTCCTGATGAGCAGAAACATCAAGCCTTTATACGGTATCTTCGCATCGTTCTATCGCAAGAGGACAAACGAGGAACTGCCCGAGGGCTATGTGCTCACTCAGGCTGATTACATGAACTGCTATTGCTGGTTCATTCACGTGAAAAACGTATTCAGCCGTAACTTCCCGCACTTCTTCAAGCCTGTGCCTCAATCGGGGCAGCCTGTAGATATGCGTAAGGTGATGGACGCTCAGATACGTGCCCTCACCAAGGGAGACATCATCAAAGAAGAACTGATACTGCAGACTGACGTGTGGCGCGCTCTCACCGAGCTCGACGCCCTCGCACAGGAAGCGGAAGAATTTGAAAGGAAATATGGCAAATGATTTTGAACCAGTCAGCTACTTCAAGGAACTGACGGAGAAGAACAAGCTCTGCAAAGGCAAGAAGTTTAAGGCGGTGCAGTGCAGTGGTCCCGAGAACCTGGAGGGAGTGTTGTCTGAATACCGCAAGACGGCAAACTTTATTGTCATCGACGAGACATCGGGTAACAGCATCTTCTTCACTCGCCCAGGATGGCAGACACGCAAGGACACTACAATCTGGGTGCTTGCCGGCTATCGCCAGGACGATATGGAGGACCGCTCGAAGAAGCTGGAGATGTGCCGTGAGATATTCCGGCAGTTTATCTCAAGACTCATCAGAGACAAGGATAGTGGAAAGTATGGCAACAGCCTTGCCTTCCTCGACCTCAGCTCCATTCTCTACAAGGAACTGCCACGTTACTCTTTCAACGGAGCGACGGGGCTATACTTCATGATTGCAAACAACATACCAACAGACCTGAGGTACGATGAGACGGCGTGGGAGTGATTCGTTAGATGTCAAGCTGCCTATCTCGGAGGAAGACAAACAAAAATTCGAGGAGGGCTGGACAAAGATGATGGGAGAGTACTGGCGTGAGCGCCTGATGCGCATGCACCTCATAGATACCGGCACTCTGTACGGCTCCATCAAGGGACAGCTGTCCGCCGATGGCGAGAACGTCTCCATCGCTCACTCCTTCGCCGAGTATGGTATCAGAGTCGCCGCTGGTACATCACCGGCATTCAAGTGGCGCCTGTGGGGTCACAATGCCAAGATACAAGGCAAGCAGGTACGAGAGCGTGTGGGCAGCGGACAGATGGAATTCCTCGACCCGACTTACCGCCGGACTCACGGACTGGAAGAGAAGAAGCGCGTGGGACCTGCATGGGGCGGCAGACTCGCAGGAGGTAATCCTAAGGGCAGACGTGACTGGTTCTTCGGCAAGTACTGGTCATCGGTGCAGACTCTCAATGAGTTCGAGGCTATGTACTATGGTACCGCCTATCTCGGACTGGTGGCATCACTGCTGCAGGAAGTCATGGCAAGAGGCAGCGGGACACCTTCAAACAACAACCGCGTGGCGGTGAAGTGGGATTAGACGTATTTTTGCCAAATGCACATTATTATATACTTTTGCATCGTAATATTCTTTTTGGCTCTATTTATAAATTAGATTTTGTATGGCGAAAAACAAGGCATTGCAGGCACTGGCAGAACAAGTGCGCGACGAGAGGCAGCTGTATGCGAATACCGCTACCCGCGTCGGCAATGTCTTGCTCGCCCTACTTGACTACATCGAGCATGCGCCGTATCTGCACTCTGACTCTGAGAATGAGGTCCAGTATCTCATGACACTGCTGAAGGGCTGCATCATCGGTGAGAGCGGACAGACTCACCTCAATCCTGACGGCAGCATCTCATGTCAGAAGATTCATGTCAACGGCGCTGCAGTCTTCGATGAGTTGGTGTTCAACCACCAGAACGTACTGGAGGGTGATACCTATTTCTCTGACCGCGCAATCGTTGACCATGTCGAACGCCACGATTTAAGCCATTATACTTTATATCTCCGAAAGATGTTCGATGCGGACGAGTTCACCTTCTCGGTAGGTGACATCGTCCGCTGGAGCATCAACAACCTGCTCTCTAAGGGTACATACAACAATGGCTACGCCCGTGTTGATGCTGTTTCTGCTGACACCATGGATGTCACCATGTACGCTAATGTTGACTGTCCTGGTGGAATGAACTGTGAGCCTGAGGACGGATGCCGTCTCGTTAGGCACGGACATGTCACTGACCCTATGAGACAGAATACATTCTACATCTCGTCGAGCAACGGCTGTTTTATGTTCCTGCAGGGCGTGGATAAGCCTATACTGGAGGACTCTGCCAACGGCACCAACTATGCCGCATGGATAGGTTTACCTCCAGACACGCACATGGCGAATGACCTGTTGGCTAAGGGTGTCATCACTCCAGACCAACCATGGCTGTACTTCCGTGGCATCATTGTACAGGACCTCATACAGGTGGACTACAAAGGCGTGCCTCGATACACAAGCCGTGAGTGGGAGTGGAACGCAACACAGCAGTTCTACCATGGCTACGATACGGTCGAAAAGGGATATTACACCGACTATGTCTGGTACAAGGGACTGCTCTGGAAGGCGGCGGTGGAAAAACCGACCATCGGCGTGCCGCCTCGATTCAACAATACAGACTGGATATGTGTCAGAGGCAAGGAGGACATCAAGATTGACCTCATCTCGTCGATGGGTGACGCATTCCGTGCCGGTACGGCATGGGAGACAACTCTCGTCGCTACCGTATGGCACGGCGAGATGCAGCTGGAGCAGTCTGAAATTGGTATGGCCAACATCAGTTGGACACGTGAATGGGATAAAGGAGCGGGTGACGAGGCGTGGAACCTGTTGCACGGCAAGGGCAAGTGCGGACTGCGTCTGCCCGTCAAGTCGGTCGATGACCTCCCTGGCGAGTGGAAGCCAGATTCCTCGGTGCGTTTCCGCATCGATATCAATATTCCGGAATACGGAACATTCTCATCTGAATACTCTATAATAATATAAGATATGATAAGACAATCACAAGGACGATTGGTTTTCCAACCGATTTCACTCACCTTCGGCGTGACGGTTCTCGGTGGCAGCTACGACCAGAAATATTCATCGGATACTGGAATGTATGAGCCTGATCGCAGCATCACACCTCTCAAACTGGTGCCATCGCTCATCATCGACGACCCTGATATGCCATCAGAGTCGGGCGACAAGACTGGCAAGATGATAAATGTGAACTGGCTGGTCACAGGAGAGTCGAACAACCGCAAGTGGGTGGCTGGCACTGACTATGTCATCGGCGAGGACAACAGCCTGACTATCTACGGAAATATGAAGGCTGACTCTGAGGGCAAGATTGTGCTGACAGCTCAGTACTTCGACAACTTCCGCGGCACAGTGAACAAGATGCAGTGGGAAGCCAAGCTGAGCTGCCGCAGTTATACGGACCGCAAGGTAAACATCCGAAGCCTTCAGGCTCAGATTGTTCAGCTATCGCCATTCTCGCCAGAGAAGACCTTCTCCGTCGGCGCACAGCTTGCCAACGGCGAGAATGACATCACCGATAGCGCGGCGACATACAAGTGGCAGGTGCTCGTCGGCAACTCATTCGTTGACCTCGCTCCATCCATAAGAGACTTCTGGTACGTCTCAGGCGTGAACACGAAGACTCTGACGGTACGCAAAGATTATGTCGGTAACATAGTGGTCAGATGCATGGCCTATCCAACCGCAATGCCAGGAGAGAAGCGTTATGTCACTGTCCGGCTCAAGAGACACTACGGTCAGTATGACGACAGTTGGTTGTGGGAACATGGACAACTGAAGTTCAAGGACACTCTATACGCAGCGGGTAGGGTGGCAATCAACAGACGTAACAAGGGCGAGATTTCGAATCCGGAACAATATTTCGACATCGAAACATTCTACGACAACGGCAGTGGACTTGGATGGCAGCACGTAAGTCATACGGCTGCAGGTAGGGTGGACCGCAATCAGTTCCCAGTGGATGCCGTCCATCACGATGCATTCGGATGGCAGGTAAGGGAGCTGTCGGAGATACAAGCCGCCACCATCAACGGCACACTGGCGACAATGAACGGCGAGGCAGTCATGCTGCAGGTGCCGGTAATACCAAGAGATTAGACTATGAGATACTATATTATATCGGCAGCACTTGCCAAGAAAATAGGTGCAGACACTTGCCGCATCGGCAATAGAATAGCCGGATATCTGGTCAACTCTGCGGACCTTGACGTTCAGACTATAGCTGAAAATCCCGACGAGGTCGAGGAAATCAGCGCTGCGGATGCGAAAATATTAGCTAATAAAATGAGATAACTATGAATGTTTCACAAATCAGAGAAATTTACGCCTATTCTGACGGCGATGTCATCACCCCGAATATGGGTGTGAGCATAGACAGCGGATTCGGATTGTTCCAGTTCTGGGACTCTCAGACAAACACCGTCGTAAATACTGACTTCACAAAGCATAATGCGAAGCTCTTCCCTCAGGCTTACTCATCGGCCGCAGGTAAGATCATCGTGCCGGACAGCGGTACATGGCACATAGGCAGCCCTACGGCCACGGCTCTCGCTTTCGACGCCAGCGGCAAGTGTACCACTTCGGGTTATCAGAGCATATTCAAGCTCTCTTCTATCGCCATGAATGGTGTGACACAGCCTTGTCTGGTCATCATAGGCAACCTCGCCACTGCGACGTCGCTGACGGACAAGCATATCTATTATGTTGGCGAGTACGACGGACGTCAGTTTACATGCCACCAGGCTGTCACCGTTCAGGTGGCGATGGGTGACGCATATGATGTGATTATCTCTGCCACCGATGCGAGTGGGAATACAGGAGACTACGTCATCAGTAATGAAACAGATGTAGTCAAGCTCATTCCTTATGTCTATCGAGGCGGGGTGCAAGTATCAGGCACGTCATTTGCGTGGGAGCGTCTGAAAGATGGTGTATGGACTGTTGTCACTAATCAACCTGCCTTCACCGTCTTGGGCTCTGACGGCTCTCTCACTATATACCGCAATGCTGTTGACGGCATTGAGTACTACCGCGTCACGGCTACATATCAGTCCGTGTCAGTGAAGAAAGTGCAGCAGGTCAACGACGAAACTGACCCATACTACATCGACGATGGTTGTGATCATTCAAGTGGTGTGAAATCTGGAGAGACAGTGACCTTCAATCCGAAGGTATATAACAGACATACAAACCAGGTTGACTCGGCTCACACTTGGACGTTTGCCTTCACCGTTTCAGACGGTGGCACTGGCGATGTACTGACCACCGCCACAGGTTCACTCTCACTCACTTACGACCGTATCAAGGACTGGGGAGGCAGGGTGAAAGTACAGGTTGTTGCAAGTTGCGCAGGACTATGAACATAAGGGCGAATAGAGAGATATATACAATTCAAGATGCAGTCGGAGACTATATCTATGTGAAGGGTACTGCGAGCAATGGTTCCAGTTCTCAACACGGGTTGGTGTCCGTCTGCTTCTGCGGTGAGGTCAAGAACTATGACATCGCTTCTAGGGGGCTTACCTTATTGACGGTTGACAGGGACAACCTTGCCGTGAAGACTCAGAAGACATATGATGTGTATGGTTCTGAAGCGAACTGCAACACTTTGGCAGCAGCAATCACTGCGCTTAATGATAGCGTGTTCGTCGTTTTAGTCAGCTTCGATGCGATAAGATTTAATAAGACTCTCATAAGCGCTCTTGTTTCATGCGGCGGTAATACGCCACAATTCACCGCACCAGGAAGATACCCATTTGCATTCATCGGACTTAAAGGTCTTCCACAAGGATGCGGACAACAGCTTCAGATGCCACTGCAGTCATCTACACCCGCAGAGTTGTCCGTGTATGTCGCAAACAGAATGTTCACCACGTCCAAGGATGGAGATAAAGGCGACAAGGGCGACAAAGGCGATAAAGGCGACAAGGGCGACAAAGGAGACCAAGGGGAAATAGGACCTCAGGGCGCAACGGGTCCTGCTGGACCTGGAGGCTCGACAGGTCCTATAGGTCCTACAGGCCCAGCAGGTCCTGTAGGACCTAGCGGTGAAAAGGGTGACAAAGGAGAAAAGGGAGACCAAGGACCACAAGGGAAGGTAGGCAGACTAGCTTATCCAGCAGGATTTTGGAAGGAAGATGTCACATATACGCGGCAAGATGACATATGTCCTGTTGTCGAACATAACAATGCCTATTGGTATCTTGTGGCAGATTCCAATAAAGGAACAGAGCCAACAGCAGCCAACTCAACAGTATGGAAGACTATTACACAATGGGATTCCATATACACTAAGATATTGTTTGCTGATTTCGCCAGATTGGGAGCGTCAGTCTTTTCAGGTGATTATATGTTCTCCGAATGTGGGTATCTCAACGGCGACTGGTCAACAGAGTATAAAAATTTTACGGGTCCAAATGGAAAATTTATACCAGTATTTATACTTGACGTTTACACTGGAGAAATCTGGCTTCGAAATGCTCATGTTACAGGCGAAATCAACGCGACTTCGGGTCGATTTACGAATGTCAGAATTGACGGCTGCTATGGTGCCCCATTCTCGGACTTGGTTAAGTTTACGGAGTTTTCGGGTACATATCAGCAATGGCAACAGGCTAATGTTGACAGGATACTTGCGCACGACAACAACATAATATATACATCAACATATCCACATAAGCTTGGATGTACAACCAAAGACTCTGGCAGACTTATAAGATTGTATAGCTATAAATCAGACCAGGCAATTATAGGAGACGACAGCCAAAACAGATTCCTATACGGAGGCGTATTCAAATCAGCTATAACGGTCAAAAGCGGATATATGGTGACACTTCTGGGCATAGGTTCAGAAGAGACATTCAATTATTATCTTGTTCTGGATATATCACCCATAAATTTCAAAACAATTAAAAAGCATATATCAGGATTGAACGACAGGGTAGTCATACGCGGAAGGGTCAATCTGAGTGGCACGACGCCGTCAATCAAATATGTCGCACCAAACAAGGATGTGACGGTCACTAGAAAATCGTTGGGAGTTTATGAGATTTCATGGACAACGAATTATTTCGCTGGGGACGCTTCTGACATAGCCTGCCTTGTGACACCGACAGGTCTGCAAGCGTATGCAAGTGCGGAAATTGGCGTCAACTCGGTGACGGTACATATCGCAACAGGTCAAGCTTTAACCGACAGAGGCTTCAGCTTCCAAATAAACGCAATAGAAGATTATATATATTAAACTCATAAGTTATGTCAGAACTCAAGGAATTAGAGGCATTGCAGACTATCAGTGACAATGCCAGGGTGTTCGGCTATGACCCGACATCCAACAAGTACGGCACCATCTCGGTGGCGCAGATTCATAAGGACACATGGTGTGGCTGTCGATGGCGTAAGGGCAACTCCACCACAGTGGGAGAACCGTGTGGCAGCATCCAGAAGATTGCGAATATGGATAAGATATTCGGGCTCGGCGGCTACCTCGTCAAGAACAACCACGAGCGCATGAAGCTCTCAGCCACCGACCATACGAAGTATGCCAACGGTACAACGGCACCGCTCGACGGCTCTGCAGGTCATTACCAGTGGGGTAGCGGTTGTGACATCTATTATGCTACATGGGAGGATGACCTATACGAGTACGAGGCAATCGACAATCAACCAATCGCAGGTAAGCTGAATATCAAGTTCCCGGTTTTCTCCCGTTCTTGTGCTGGCTATGCCACTGTTGACCGCACTAACCTAAAGTTGGTATCATTCATCAACAAGACGGCGCAGTTCCGCGGCGGTAATAATGACGCCACGAAGGACGCTCTATACAATTCACTGCTCGGCAAGCCCGCAACAGCCATCTCGGCCCAGACCGGTGCAGAATATGCCCGCAAGAACGGTGACCTCTGGTTCTGTAACGAGCGTGCAGTGTTCTTCATCACGGGAGCAATAAAGCGCATTTATTTCCATGACCGCAGCATTCAGAAGGCTTACACTTCGACTCTGACTGCAGACGGACTGCACCAGGGCGGTACCGGTTTAGGCTGTGACCTTCCAGCTGACTGGAATAACAACTGGGGCCATTACCCATACTTGCCTCTCGACGCAGGTTTGTCAATGGGCGACAAAACAGGCATCTTCAGCGCTACCATCAACGAGAAGGGCACGACGAAGACAATCAACAATATTCCGTGCTTCCTCGGACTGAAGAACGACTACAAATATCTGGGAGCGATATGCGAGGACATTCTGCTCAGCTGCAACGCCGACAAGAGTCAGAGCGTATTTATAGATCATGATATTGACGGCCATCGTTTCGATGTATCTTCAGTGGCTAAGCACACTCTAATCGGCAACACGCCTGGCGTATCTGAGGCAGGATGGAACTACATAATGAAGAACAACCTGCAATTCGCTTGTGACTTCCCGCTTCAGTTAGGTGCATCAAGCGAGACAGGTTACGGCGACGGATATTACAATCCGGCTGTTATTGAGGGTCTTCGCGGCGCGTCTCGTCTCGGCGATGCGGACGTTGGTTCCATTGCTGGCTCGGTGTTTCTCGTTGGTGACCATGCTCCCTTGGATGCCATTGCGAACTATGGCGTGGTCCTCTGTGAATTCAGGGAGGCGATGTCAACGAAACCAACGTTGGTTGCATAGTGCTCGACAGAGCACTGAGAGCACCAGGGCGCACTCGCGCCCTCCCCCTTCAGGGGGGCGGAAATAAAAAAAAGCGTTCTTTGACTTGGTGGTTTCAAAAAAAATATATACCTTTGCACCCGCAAAATTAGGCGGAAGTCCTCTGCACGTCTTCGCGGCGCGTATCGTCTCGGCAATGCGAACAATGGTTCCAATGCTGGCTCGGTGTATCTCAATGGTGACAATGCTCCCTTGAATGCCAATGCGAACTATGGCGTGGTCCTCAATAGATCTTCGGTTGGTAGGACGGAGCCTGGCCTCTTGGCCGAACATATCGAGAGATGACAGCGCGGTTAGTAACGAATAGCGAAGTCCTTACCTGTCCGGACGATCTACAGACGTCCAACCAGACCCACATTTTTTAATTCAACGCTCATCACACAATGAAACGCATTAAAGAAAATGCGGAGAATGAGAGTGCAGAGATTGTCAGGGCAGCCTGGGACTCTTTTTCTGATGGCAAACATAGCCGTCTAAATATCCAAGAGTTCGAGGCTGACCTTGAAACACATATCGATGAGATTCTCATGACTCTGCGGTGTGGGTCCTTCATGCCTGCAGGATATATCGACAAGGTTATCCACGACAAGAAAAGAAGGATGTTAGGCAAGGCCCCAATATTTGACCATGTTACTGAAACAGCGGCGATGCTGCCATACGAGCAGTCGGTCTATGACCGCATCGTGTGGCAGTCGCCTGCCGTTCGTCCCGGACTGGGCAATCACGCTATGTTCCGATTCTTACGCAACGATTTATACTCATCGTCGCAAGAAGAGGTGATGTTCAATTTCACTCTCGACATACACCACTACTTCCCGCTGATGGACCACACAATTCTGTATGGGCGCATTAACCGCTTCTTCAAGCCTGGCCATGTGCGTACATTATTATATAGGGTGGTCGATAGTTATGCCCAGGGTGTTCCTTTGGGCATTAAGGTGGCTCAGCTGTTCGGGATGATGTATCTGTCTGACTTCGACAGATTATGTCTGGCTTGTTTCAATATTCGTGGCGACCCAGACAAACTGGCATATTGGACATCGAGATATATCGAAGAGATGGTTGCGACAGCATCGGAGCAATATAGACATCTGCTCGACAGAGGTTCCGTCTATCTCGCCAAGAGATTCCGGAGGTTCCTCGAACAGGGGCTGAAGCATTACTACAGATTCGTGGACAACATCACCATAATGCACGAGGACAAGGTGTTCCTCCGTATTATAAGGGAGTTGGTCATCGTTCATCTCACCAGGGACTACCATTGCATTCCCAACAGGGATTATGCTATACGTCCTACTTATCTCGGTATCCGTCTATGTGGTTATGTCTTCTTTCATGACCACGTGGAAATAAACAAGAGAAACAAGCACAATCTATGTGTCAAGGCTCATAAACTATTCAAGGCAGATGCCGACGAGGAAGAGGTGAGAGTGAGACTCTCTTCATCCATCGGATTCATGAAGCACGCTGACACGACGAACTTATTGAAGACAATAGGAATGGAAAAATCACTGGGAAAAATTATCAAGAAGAGAAGAATTAAAGCACCATTTGAAGGGATGACATCAGATCAGAAGGTCCCTATATCAGAAATTGTCAAAGAGAACCCCGATAAAATGGGGGGGGGG
>NFZD01002839.1_pt1 | contig 18480 bp, 20 predicted proteins | sample 1095381 | NCBI WGS metagenome assembly NFZD01 (sample SAMN03609891, study PRJNA323583) | gut metagenome | isolation source: feces | host: Rattus norvegicus | place: Denmark: Riget | collected 2013 | reverse complement strand
CTGGTGCTGGCATACGCACGCACAGGACTATGCTCAAACGAGTACCCGCTCATGCAGCTGCTTGGGCCGTTCTCGTAGGCGTCGTACCACTCCTGCTCGGTCTTGCACAGGTACGTTGTAGGCTCTACGTTCATAGCCTTGAGGTCTTCGATAGCATCGCGGAAGTCCACCCCGTTTCCGTAGTAGTTAGCGAGCCACTTACCTACGCGCATCTCTACGCAGCGGTACTCAGTAACCGCAGCGAAGTCCTTGTGCATACGCGGCTGCCCCAGCATCACGATGGGCTCACCGTTGCGGAAACCAAAGCCCAAAGGCACGGCGAATCTAGACACTACGAAACCGTGCAACTTCATGAGCAGTGCAGCGGCGTGGACATCGCGGATGTGTCTACCATAATCGTAGCCAGTATACTCCCGGCGCTGCCGCTCTTCTGGGGCAAGCATAATGCGCTCGAATAACTGCGCAGCCTGCTTGTGCACCTTGTAACCTGTGAACTCTTCTACACTAGCAACTACACGCTCAACCACTACATCCTCGCCCTCATAGAAGTCACGGCGGCGTTCACAGAACTTGCTGTCTAGGGTGATTCGCGCAGGTTCAAAGAGTTCGTAGAAATTTCCGGACCGGTACAGGTCCACCGTTTGCAACGGGCCAATAGCCTTCATCATATCGCGGTATTTTGGGTGCAGGGCACCGCCTAGAGTTGCCTCTAAGCCCGGGGTGTACGCACTGACAGTGCGGAGACCCATAAGCGCCTGCAGTGGGCCCTCAGTGTGTGGGTGGTCCTCTCCTTGCATTCGCAAGTACATAAACGGGGTCCAGTAATCACCACCGGAATACATTGATTCTTTCATTGGCAGTGCGTTTGCACCTTCCGGTAACACTACTTTCCACTCGATAGGTGCTGTATTAGTCTCTTGCATTTTCATTTGCTCCTGAATTAGTTGTATTTCATCGTGCGTTAATGGTTCAGCGTGCATACCACGCAGAGAGTTGTCGTTGCTTATAGTACGAGCGCACAGCCGCCCTAAATCTTGTATAGGCTCCACGATACCCGTACCGTAGCAGTGCTGCGACCACATCAAACTCAATGTGCTCTTGCAATTGCCGCGCGGCAGATTCTGTATACTCGCGATAGGTTGTGAGCACCACCGTAGAGTCCTGCCTACGAACACGGAGGAGTCTGCGCTCGACTGGCACGATTTGCTTGAGTTCATTAGGAACCTCTTTGAATGTTTCCCAAGTGCAGCCGCACTTGCCCTGCGTTTCCAGCAGACTCCAGCACAGCAGCGCTGTTTCGTCTACTGTGAGCATACGCTGTCCTTGAACACTACGTTGCGGGCCACCAGTACATAATGCGCCCCTAACACCACCTCAATAGTGCGTAGATGAGACAGCGTCCAAACCTTATGCCTTTCGTTGTAAAACCAGACGCGGGAATATAGGCGGGCATCTGTTGCGACTCGCAGATATACGCCCGCTCCTTTGTATACATCATACTTAGTCATACTACACCCCTTACATTAAACCGGTAGCAGTAGCCGCTCAGGGTCATACCCAGGCGCTGCGCTTGTTTCTCATAGTGCTGGCGCAGTGCTGCCTTAGCGCTGTACTCACGCGCCAGCCCGTCGATTGTTGGTTGCTGCTTACGCATCAGCAGCGTTTCAGGATTCTTTCCATAAGCCCTCATGCCGCACCCTCACAGACAAGGCGCACGCACATGAGTTTAGTGTACGGCCCGAAACTATCGTACCGGCGCCCTGCATGCACAGCTACTACATCATCGGAAACCTCGACCTCTTCGCCCAGGTATCTTGCAGGCACTGGCTTGTATTTGCCAGTGCAATACGGGTACTTGATAGCGCCGGGATTTGCATCTGCAATACGTAATGCTTCCGCTTTACGCACGAATTTTAATACTTTCATAGATCCTACCCTCAAATATCGTTGTTGCTCTTACCGTCCACAGTGAGCGTCACGGCGGCGTCCGGGTACTGCTCCCGCACCGCCGCAAGGATACGCGCGCCCAGCTCTTTGCAACCACCTTCTGGATCCTCAAAGAGGTCATACTCAGGGCGCGGCTGCGGTTCCTGCGTTGCTGGTTGCTGCAACTGCACAGTGCAGTAGGGCACCGGGTTGTTTACGTCGTTGCCCAGCACCAGCATAGCGCTGGTCACAATGATGTTGAATACATTAACCATATAGTTGTCTCCAGTCTTTATATACGCCTAAGTTTATAGCGTCCGCCACTGTGCGCGCCGCCATTTCAGTTTTGGTATCAATTAATTCAGCCGGAAATTCAATCCCGGCTTCGGTCTGCATGATTATTACAGTAAAGTCATACCCTGGATTCTTCCAGATATCCCAATTTGGGTCTGCCTCAGTCATAACTATCGCTCGCATACAACACCTCGCATATAAGTTAGCAACATTCACATAGCGCCCCGTAGGACGCTATAGGCTTGCTACTACACGTTATCCCCTAAACCCACGTAAAACCAAGGGCTGTAGCGGGTATCTGCGGGACTGTCAAATGCGTCGGCATCGTTGGCCGCAGGGTACAAGGCCCACCACTTGATAACCGGAACCTTATAAATCATGCCGCCACCTTTAGGGTTGCATCCAGCACAGCGCGTACATCTACGCCCTGATTGATAAGCATGCCCACCAAATCAGAATCGCTTACGCCAGTCTCTTTGGCCTTCTTAATGGCGTTTTTAACGCGCCCCAGCGCTTGCAGGCGCACTGCATCGGCATCCAGCGCGTCATTCTTCACCTGCTCTGCCTCGGCGGCGTACAGGGCCATACAGGAGCTATAGAAGCTGGCTACAATTACTTCGCGGCCCTGCTTGTCAGCTTGTTTGTAGTCCAGACGCATAGTGTCCAGTTCGATGCCCAGCTTCTCAGCCGACGCATAGCACTTCTTCGCGTTGAACTCATATTTGCCGGACTCCTTGTTAAACTTGATAGGCAACAGCGTGCGCAGCACCATATCGAAGTCAGCAGCATCACTGCGCTGCATCTCGGTAGCCCAAGAAACGTTGCTGCTAACCAGGCCGTGAAACAGCGCGCTGATAGTGATGTTACGCTTTGCTTCCACTACATCGCCCAGCGCTTTACGAATGCTACCAGCGGCGGTGAGTTTAAATACTTTACCAGTTGAGTTAGTCATAATACACCTCGTTGATTGGTTGTTTACTTATCGAATTACTTCACATAGCACCCCACAGGATGCTATAGGCTGTAATTAACGTCCGAACTGTCCGGCAGTGTACCAACCTTGCGGGGCCTTGCTGCTGCCCTTTGTTTTGGTCTTACCGCGTACATTCGTACTGAACGTAGCGGATTGCTTGGTACGCATATACCCTGCTCGGTTCAGTACGTCCCGGCGCTTTCTCAATTCCGAACCAGATAGCTTCTCCAGCCCCGCGAATTGTTGCGCTAACTTCTCACGATATTTCATTGTATACCCCCTCAAAGTTAATGATTAACGCCCTAGCAGTATTTAGCAGGACACTAACTATTAACCTTGTTACCCACTGCACAACCGTGGAACCTGTGGTTCAGGTCTCGGCGCTATTCTTTTAAGGGGCAGCGCCTCAGCGCCCCAGCCGTTTGTAGTCTCGGCTCTTGACCTTACTTCTTCACTACTACTGATTGTCTAGGGGTGGGTCGTCAACGTACCAGTCAAGGTACTGGGCCTCCCCGCAAACCAGCTTACTACTAAATAAACCTTTAAGAGGTCATTTTTAACGTCTAGCCTAATCCGACGGGACACACATCCTTGTGCCCTAGATTGGTTATCCTTGCCTTGTTCGCTATCTAAGTTACTCAGTGAATCCGAACTTGTCAAGCGTTTATTTCTTACTGCCTTACTGCTTACTCTGTACTACTTGCTTCGGGATTCAATCTAGCTTATGTTCTTCGCGGTGTCAACTCTTTTTATCGAGTGTCTAACCCTTCACACTATCTAGCTTTAATCCGGCGGAGCCTCCCGGCTCGGCTCCGGTTAGCACCTCAGCGCCTCCCGGTGATTGAACTATAGCTGCATTGAACCAAAAGAAGCAAGTACTTTTTTAAACTTTTTATCACTAAGAGCAAAAAGGGTAAGCAGGGCAAATACTTAGAGCTGCACTTAGAACCATACTAGGGATAGCTCTAGGAGTAGTTCTAGCCACTACTAATCATACTGCATAGTACTGCATAGAGCGTAACGTAGTGACGTAACGTAAGTGAAGGAACGTAGTGTAGCGTAGTTAATGCTTCCCTCCCTACGGTCGGTCATACAGGGCATTACTAGTGAGTACTAGTGAGTAGTAGTGTATATAGTGTCCCTAAACCCCTCCTACTCCGGTTACTTCATTTCATAATAGCTTTCGAATGAAAGTAAGAGAGATGGGATAGCATTGGGATAGCGCTGGAGTGTGCTGTGATGGTGGAAGTGCGTCCTAGTGGGGAGCGCGCAGCGTAGCATATAATCAGCACAATGTAAAGCACTAAGGATAGCCAGTGGATAGCCTAGTGCGCACTAGGGATAGCACTGGAGATAGCACTAGGCACGCCCTATGGCCCCACTAGAGGCCCACTAGGCAGGCACTAGGCAGGCCCACTAGTCGCACAATGGACGCACAAAATAAGCAAGGGGTACGCCACCAGGCAGGCACAAAATAAGCAAGGCAGAGCGCACCCCTATGGCCCACAGAGAGCGCACAGGAAGTGCCCTAGTGAACGCACAGGGATAGCCATAGGGTAGCACTAGCGATAGCCCTAGCGCAGCGCAGAGAGCCACTGAGGCCCTCTGGTGCGCACTAGTAGGCCCCACCAGTGCCCCCCCCCCCTAAATTGACGCTAGTCACCCCCTATGGGGGCAATTGGGCGCGTTCAGGGTGAGGGAGGGGCTCGTGTAAGTATAATAAAAATGAGGTGCGTATTTACACGAGCCCACGCATGGTACACGCTAGGGCCAGTCAGGGCAACTCCTAGTAGCTCACGGTGCTAGTAACCCACAGTGCTAACAACCTATGCTGTAGGCACTGTTACGCCTTGAGTCACTAGATACTGCGCTAGCCCCTCAGCGTCGGTCGGAGCATTCTCAAGTATAGCGCGTAGTTTGGACACAGCCGCAACCGCTGCATCCGCGTAAACAGAGAGCTCTGCTTGGGGCACTTTGCATGTGCACCCATTCTCGCTATTCTCGATTATGGCGTATGCATCATCCAGCCAACGCACTATAGATTTTACGTTGCTCCAAGATACAATATTACCTACTACTAGTGGTGCTGCACCATCCCAAACCAACAAACTCATACTAACCTCCTCTACGCAGCGACAGAGCCATAAGTTTTCCAGCCGCTACTAGTTTTAACGATACCCTCAGCACCTCCTGCTACAGGGCGAATATACGGTATCTTCTCGCCCAGCACAGCCTTGTACGCAGAATACAGGTTAGCTTCGGTGTTAACCTCCGCTGTAAAGGTTTGAGTCCAGTCATTACCCTCTAATCTCCAAGGCGCCCGCTGAGAGTACAGCCCGGTGAGTAGAGTCGCCGTAGCATTGTCCGTGCGGTTGTTCTTGCAGGTAAACACGAACGCTCCAGATACACCGTTGAATAGGTTCCAAGGGTATGCACTGGCGCTGTCTCCGGATACTGAGTTATCGCTGATATCCGTATACAGGCACTGCCCAAAGGTCTTGAACACGGGGATAGACGCAGCCCGAGTACCTGTAGCCGCAGTTACATGCACGCGGTTGTTCAGGCCTTTGAAGTTAGTAGTAGAGCTGAGGAGTACCAGTTGTGCCTGGGCATCAGCAGCATCATATACATAAACATCATTATCCTCGAACACACCGTCACTGGCCCGGTAATAGGTTATGGCCGGGGTGGTGTATGTAGCGCCATCACGCAGTAAATTCTTATTACAACGCACAGGGCCTGAGAAATACAGGGTCAACGGCCCATCTACCAGGTTCTCATTGAAGTTACCAAGTTGCAAGGATACGCTGAAACGTACGCTAGAAGCGTTGTAGATTTTATTCCCGTTGATGTTGTTCATACGCGAGTTAGTGACTCGTATATGCCCGCTGGACGTCAACAAGTTAGAATCAGCTCGTATGATATTCTTATTGAAATCAAGAATACCAACTTGGAATGAGGTTACAGAGTTTAGGGCGCGGGCACTCTTAGAGATATCGAATACGTTACTCTCTATAATAGGGCTACCCTTACCCACTGCAACAGACTGGTACTTAGTAGTAACGGCGTGACATCCGGTCATAAGCAGGTCATGGGCGTTGGTGCTGGTAGACCACCACGACAGGTGATAATCTGCTCGTTGTGCTTCAAAACCATTTTGAGGGCATACGTTGTTAGCCACCCCTAGTGCGTTAGCGTAGCAGGCGCTTAGCAATCCAGAAGACTGCATGCTAAACCCGATATAATGGTTCAGAGACACGCAGTTAATAAACTGGATGCTCAGAGCAGATTCAGATTTATAGTTAAGGGTGTAACCACTTACTGTGCAATCCTCTACTCGGCCATAACCTCGAAGCTGGATAGGGGTTAGGCTAGTATCGCCCGTCCAAGAGTACCTCGGCGGATAGCGGCCTGTATCGCCTTGTTCCGGTGCGTACTCACAGTATATTCCGATATAGCCGCAAATGGTTCCATTATATTTAGCACCATTATTAGGAGCTACCAGAGAGTCGTCGCACTCAAAGACACGGGTATTCCAGGCGCGGCAACGCTGAATGAGAGTGTTTGCTGATGCACCTGACCAGATGCCGTAGCCGAAATGGTCTACGGATTCGTTATTGTTGGCCCCCAAGACCTGGTTGGCAGATACATCAGTGCAGTTCACGTTCCTTATGGTGGCGTCCGTACACTTCCATACTTGCAACCCTGACCCATAAACGTTGGATATATTAATGTTTTCCAGAATCGGGGTATCTGCATACATCACCCGCAGTATCAAGGCACCATCAGAATATGGGGTAGGGTGTGCACCTGCAGCCATAGTTTCTAACGTTGGCCCGCCTCTGTTTACCTGGCGAGAGTAATCAAAATCAATACCGCTAAGCGTAAACGGGGCTACGTATAAACCGGTAGTGCTGGGCGTGCCCCCAATAACAATCTTAGTACCCTCAGTGTACGGCCAAGATACACCACTGGCATACGGAGGTGTATCATCGAAAGTAAACTTTGTGCCGCCGTCGGCTCCAATGATTTTAAACTCTGGACCATTATAAATAGGGAAGGTAGCCCGGGTGGTGCCCCAGTTCACTTCGCCCTTTGGAAATTGCAGCGTACCGCCGTTGTTCATGATGTAAGTTATAGCTGCTACACAAGCCTCGCCACAGGCTACACCATCCCCTGTTACACCAAATCGGGAGGCTGGAACAACCGTTAAGGCGTCATTACGCAGCGTACTTTCCGTAGTAATCTTGACGAAACCTGCATCATCGGATGGGCTGGAGGTAGCCTCTACAGTCTTAGGAAAGGCACCTGTCCAGCGGTAGCACCCACCACCTACACTATCCCATACAGCCTCATATTCAGAGCTTAACGTGGCGCCCTCACTAAAACTTCCAGCTACCAAGATGTACCCGGCCTCAGCCAACGCGCGCGCCCACAGTGCGCGGTCATTCTCGTAAGCGCCACTGTACACGCTCTTAACTAAACCCATAACATACCCCTATACTAAAGTTTTATTTTACTAGCACTGAGCAAGGTGCGCACGCTCATTACGACGTGAGCGCTGCAACCGCAGTGTTGACATCTTTAAACTGATTACCAACGGCCTTACTCTGCCATTGACGGCGCTCCCACAGGCCCCAACACACCTTATTGCGCTGCCCATTAATATACTGGGAGCAGTCGAAGGTCCAGCGGTTACTGCCCTTGTACACCCAGCCAACCCCGGGGGACTTATGCTGGTACTTGCTAATATAGCGCCAGTCCAGTACAGCCTTTCCGGCTGCTGCATAATCCAAGCGTTTGAGGTGTCGCTTCACGGCACTACCATTGAAGCCTGCTACACCTACGTTATAAATGAAGTCTACAGACCCAATCAGAGCCACATCAGAGAGCTGCACAGGAAGCCCGTCAAGGGCCCTTGCATGTACCCCTGCTGATTCTATCAATTGCCTCTGACAATCGCTCAGCGTGGCTTTCTGGCCCATCTTTACACCCTTTGTCTCCCCGTAGCAGATTGTGGGGACACCGGCGCTATCTTTGTAGGCGGTAAGGCTCAGGCCCTCGTTGTGCTGGACTACGCCGGTAATGGCACCGCCAAGCATAGTGGCCCCCGTAAGGGCCGCAATAACCTTAGTCCTTAAACTCATATTTAATAGTCCCCTTACGTGCCTGCTCCTCTAAGAGCTTGAACGTACGTCGCTTGTAATACGCATTCCACGCCAGGGTTAGCACTGCGCACACAGTCGCAGTGATGAAGCTGATAGTGCTCCAGTTCCAACTCATTAACTCTGCCAACCAACCTCCTGATACCGTAGCACCGGTAACTGCTGCGCCTGCCCTGGTAGCGAGGTCTGACCCAACCATGTCTCCTACCTTAATCATCCTGCTGCCCCTTCTTCCTGAACAGCTTACGAATCACCAGAATGACCACTAGGAAGACCAGGGGAATACTGGCCCCAGCTAATCCGGCGAGGATAAGACTGTAACTATCATTGTTAACTACCTGTAAGCGCTCTGCCTGGATTGTCCCAGTGCTAATAGTTTGCACCTGCTTCTTACTGGACGTATCCAAAGTGCCTACGTTAGAATCTTGTACGTCTGTTTTGTTGGTGGTGCTGGAATCCACCTTGTTATTCAAGCCAACGGTTTGTTTGGTGTTCTCGGCACCTACCTGAGCAGATACATCCGGCTTAGAGCCAACTAAGCCGGTGAGTGCAGAGGTCGCCGAGCAACCAGTCAGAGTAACCGCGAGCAGTAACCCAGCGACCAGTTTACGCATTAGCTAGCAGCCTTCACTGCGGCTACTGCGGCTTCAAGTGCAGCAATCTTGGTATCGAAGGCGGCACCAGTCTGTGCCACGTTCTGCGGCTGCGTAAGGATTGCGTACAGGTCCTTACCGAGAATATTAAGCTGACGCAGCAGCTCCTGCTGTTGCGCTGGGGTTGCTTTTGCAATTGCCATGTGTACTCTCCTTATTCTGCCGCGTCAGTAGCGGCTACGAATGCACTCTGCAGTGCAGTGAACGAATCATCAAACGCTGTACCAGAACCCTCGCCGAGCGGCATGCCTGTACCCGTAAGGGCGACGTAGCCCGTCTTAGAGAGTTGCGAGAGCATGCTGAACAGGCGCGCCTGCAGCGTACCGTCATCCTTGAAGGCTGTACCGGCACGAGTAGCCGTATAGCCCTGGGACTGCATGTACGTGAAGAATGCGTTCAGCTTAGTCAGGGCGGTAGTACCTACAAAGCCCACGTTGTAGTCCGGTGCTACCTGCTTCTCCAGGTTCTGGCACGTGCCTACAATGACGTACTGTACGCCCGCAGTTTTAGCTGCGATGATTGATGCCATTATCTTCTTCCTCTATATTGTTTACCTCTGCCACGGTTCTGCAACCTAGCAGCTACACCCCGAAGACCCTTAGACACTTTGTTCTGTGCCCAATCCAGCGGGTTCTCAATGAAGGCCCGAGCCATCTTCTCAGACTCACGCTCAGCCACCACCTTCTCATCTTCCACCAGGTGCCCGTTCAGCGTAGCCACCATCATGGCGATTGCATCTGCTCGGTCATCCTTCGCCAGACTACCGCGGTCGTACGTGATACCAGCTAACTGCGCGAACGCAGAGTATAGCCAACGTCTGTCGCGAGAGTACGCCATGCAGGTGCTGATATCGTCGTGAATAGCACGCTCGTGCACCACAAGGCGGTGCCGACGAGTAACCGGACTGATTGTGTCGATGATACGACGCTCTTTCTGCGTGGAGTTATTCAGGTCCCTTACACCAATACCGGCGAGACGCCGCTCCCGTAACCGGTTCAGGATAAGCATAGACACGGTGCCGTGCCCCATGTTGCTCTCCACCACCATATCCGGGATGTCTAACTCTACGCATAGGTCAATCAGTTTATCAATGTTCTCTTCGCTGATACCTCCTTGGAAGCCGCCTACGGAGAATAGGTGAATGTACGAGTTCGCAGCGCCACCAGCAGCGTAGGACACTTCATCCCCGCCGCAACCAGCCGGGTCTACCACCAGCACCTTATGCTGGTACGGTAGGTGCATATCCCCGTAGAACGCCGGGAAGTACATCTGCTGACCCATAATCCCCTCATGCTCGTGCTGGTACAGGTGCCGGCGGTCTGCGATGTAGGAGAACGTCTCTGGGGAGGAATCCTGGCTGCCGGAGTAAACCAGCATATCCGAAAGCTTGATACGCGTACGCATTTGGTCGGACAGTGTAGTGTCGAGCATGTACTGCAGCTGGAAGCCTTCTGGACCAAAGTCCAGCTCCTTCTCAATCAACGCATCCTCGTCATAGCGCCCGGGGTCCGTGCTCTCCCCTAGCGTCCCGTCGACACCGAAGCCGGTGCGTTTATAGCCGCGCTCAATGAGCTCCAGTATATAAGGCGCAAGTGTACTTCCATATCGCTCTTCCATTTCAATAGACGGAATGCGCCCAGGCCACACACGGACCTCGAAGCCACGTCCCGGCAGGGTTTTATAGATACTGTCCTTGGTCTGCGGCGTACCTAGGTACAGCGTATCCCCGTGTGTACAGATAGCCGCGAAGTCTTTAGAAATCATCAGCAACTGCTCACGCTGGGTTTGCGTTAAACCGTTCTTGGTGGTCTCGATATCATCTGGAATCAAGAGGTCAGCACGCTTTCCCTGCAGGGATGCAGTGATACCTACACAGGCTACGCTGGCGGACTTATCCAGTGGTTTCAGGTCGCAGTTAACATCATAACCTTCGAATGAAGTACGGTCACCACGAGTAGGGTCAGCCTTCAAGTAGCACAGCAGCGGCCAGGTTTCCAGCATACGAATGATTAGGTTAGCTACGTCTGACGCCTGCTTCTCTGCGCCGGACACAATCAGGATACGGCAGGATTGGTCCTGGATGAGCCTCCAGACGGCGTATAGTGCAGCTAGTGTAGACTTAGCCTCACCACGCTGCGCGGCCACCATGCGCTTCCTGGGGCCTTTCTGCATGTACTCTGCAATGTCTGCCTGCATGTCTGTGAGCGTGAAGCCTAGGAACCGCATACCAATATATGCGAACTCCCGGAAATCACCCAGCGCTGCGGCCATCATCATAGCGATGTCCTCGCGCTCCTCTTTGGGAATACTGCGCGGATTCGCACTATAACCAGTAAGTTTCTGGTTGAGCATGCGCAGTCTTCGCGCAGTCTTCACCGATACCATTAGACAATTCCTTCTAGCAAGTCCTCAGAATCTGAACCACTAATCTTATTTAAAATCTCTTTCTTGCGCGCCTCTCTGCGTGCAGACAGCTCGTCATCGAATTCATCACGAAGGTCCTGCATCTCCTCGGAATCTGCATCCGCGGTAATGTCATTGTCCTTCAAGAACTTAGCAATAACCGATTTATCTGCGGCAGGTAGCGGCACCTCATCGTCGTGAGCCTGTTTGAGTTCTTCAATCAAAGCCTCAGTAAACATGCGGTGCAGCTCCGAGAGGCGACTACGTTTTGCAGAGCCAGTCATATTCTCTCCCGTTACGTCCCTAGCACCCCGCTGGTGCGCAGTGCTGCCAGCAGTGCATTTAATTGAGCCACTACATCCTCGGTGCCTGTTGCGTCAGCTACAGCTGCAGCTTTATCCAGATACGCCAAATCCCCCAACGAGTCGGCTAAGTAATCGACAGACGCTTGTGTAGCAAAGCCGTCTCCTGCAGTTACGTCAACCCCCAATCTTGCAGCTACAACGGTACCTGCAGGCTGGGTCTCGGCAAACAGTATGGTGTTGTCTACAATCTCGAAGCTATAGCCACGGATTTGACCGACCCCATTAAGTTCTACTACGGCCTTAGTAAAGGACAGGCCAGGAGTCACTTCGTCAGTGGCCTCTGTAAGTACAATACTCCATGGGTAGCTTACTGTTTCCACGCCACTTATAAATGTATTTTCTAAAGCAGACGTACGCATACTCAGGGCATCGTCCGCAGCTATCCTAGCGGCCCGTTCTGTGTCTATACGGGTGTCTAGTCTGGCGTCCTCAGAAACAACGTAGGCTTTTATGGCGGCATCAGCAGATTCCCGGGCAGCTGCCTCTGCTTGCACGGCGGATACCCAGGCGGCGTGCTCTGCGTCAATACGTGCGTCTAGCCTGGCATCCCCAACGTCTACGTAGTGCTTGGTAGAGGCATCTTGCAAGTCCACCGGGTCTGCTACATTCGTGATGCGATACCCGTTCATGCTTATATCCCCGTAGAATCCGGGGATAGCCCTGCCTTCCACAAGCTCTTGCGCCAAGTGCAAGAACTGTGTATTTTGAGAGTCTACGTTCACTTCGATGAACGGAGAACCGCTAGCAAATTCAATATACAGATACTCGCGCTCAGTCTTACGAATGAGAAGCACTGTAGTGCTCGCAGTTAGGGCTGAATTCAATCTTATATTAGTAGCGCTGGTCCAGGTGTACCCGGTGGTTTCCGCACCGTCTAGGTATACATGAATATAGGACTTGTCCAAATACTCAATATCGCACTGGATATCCTGGGTACCAGCTGGCTTGATTTGTTCTTGCCAGCTGAATGCCATATTAGTCGTCTCCGAAGTTGTTGATGATAGCTCGCGTAGGTGCGAATTCCTGGATTAACGGGACCTGCTTAGTGAAGGTCTTGATATCCATGTTACCGGTAGCCAGGTCCTGTACAGCCCCGAGCAGCCCTGTAACGTAACCCATAGACGCCAACGAGTGACGGGGAGAGTCTCCCAGGAAGATATCCTGTAGTAAGGATACACCACCAATGGCGCTCATACCCATCACAGATTCGCCAATGAGTTTCTGGGTGCTTACGTCCCTCCCATCCATGCCGTGCTTAGCCATAGTAGCCAGCAGCATCAACGGGAACTGGTACGCCATAATATGAGCTACACCAATCCACCCAGCATCGTTCAGCTCTCTACGCAGAATCTTGTTAGTGGCAGCCAGTGCGAAGCTCTGGTACCCTACAATGACTTTGCCGATAGGGTTGAACTGTGCAAAGTGTGAGGTCTCGCCAGTACGAACCTGCTGTACCAGGTAGTCCATCATACGCGTCCCTACAACCTCTACTTGCATTTGCAGGTCCGGCTGGAACATAGCGCCAGGGTTAGCCTTGTTGGCTGCGATGGCGCGGTCAGCAATGTCACGGGTAAGCCCGAAACGCTCCAGGCGCTTAAACGCCTCAGCATCGCCCTTGAACATCTGCGTAAGCTCATCCGCCACAATACCGGAGTTCAGGTTAACCTGCAGCCGGTGCACCATACTCATGCCGTTGACGTGACGAGCAGCCTGCCCAACGTTCTGGGTGACGTTGAACCAAGAGGCCTGACGGGTCAGGTCCAAGTTATCGTCGGCGTACGTATTCAACCAGCGGAAGCGCATCTCTTTCTGGATATTGCCCCGAAGAATGGTGTCTAGACGAGCAGCCATATCCGGATTCTTGATAGCTACGGCACCTTCCTTGAACCAAGGCTGGTCGCGCATACTACGTAACACTCTAGCCATACCGAACTCCTTCATAGCCAGAGCAGTATCAGTCAGCTGATACAGCCCGGAGTTCTTAAGCATGGTAGCGTTAGCCATGTTCCCTGCTGCACGCAGCAAGTCCGGAAGCTGTCCGGCATCAGCAGGTGCCCCACCCAGGATAAAGTCGATGGTGTCATTGACGGTCTTCTCCCACTTGTCCGGATTAGCCAGAGCGTGCTTAGACTCATCAATCATCTTACCCAACTGCCCCAGGTCCTGTACGCCTGCATAGGCCATACCTACACGCCCAGACATACGGTTAGTGTACCCATGCATAACCTTGGCTACGTCAGTATCCATCAGGTCCTGCATGCGCATGCTCTTACCATTCACCAGGTACTCTTTGTCCATGTTGAACCGAGTACGCTGACGCAGGTTCCGCGCAGGTGATGTGCTACCGGATTCACGTACGTTACCAGCCAGGAAGCTTTGGATTGCAGACTCATCTACACCGGCGCTACGCATAGCCATAACGACCTCATCGTTACCCATGCCGTTAATAAGCTGCTTCCACATGGGGCCAGACTGCCCAGCACGGCCATTGTAGATACCGTCAACCATCTCCTTGGCAACACGCTGCACTACCTCTGACTCCATGCTCGGGTACACGTCCCGCAGGGCGGACCGGAACAGGGCGCGGTAGTCGTCCAGAGTGTTACCCTGTGCGATACCTTGGCGCATCTTGTCGTAGCTGTACTGGCGCGGGAAGTAGTAGTCGGATTTAACCAACGCACCATCATCCACTAGACCAGCATTGAGCATATGCTCGTGCCACTTACTAGCCCAGCCGGAGCGGCGGTAGGCGTCAACTAGCGGAGCAATCTCTGCATCCGGCACCGGAACAGCGCGACCGTTTACGTCGGCGCTATAGGCAGCATCCAGGTACTTGCTCAGGCGGTCTTCCAGAGCAGCCCGCTCAGCGCGGAAATTACTACGATGGAAGAAGCGTGAGAGTACACCTACACCCTTATCCTTCAACGCGCCCAGGATAGCGTCTTCCACTACGCTGGCGCGAGCATCCATCTCCAAAGTTAGGTTACGCTTGTAGTCTACCACTGACGGGCGACGGCCGCCTACGGCGGACGCATCCGACACTAGCAGCTTAGCCAAGTCTTCGTTGCCTTGGGCGATGTTATCGTACAGGGCAAACATAGTGGAGAGCTTCTTCTTAGCGCCGTCCAGCATAGCTTGTGCGCGCTTAGCCTCGTTGAGGGTGGTGCTGCCCGCCAGGTCCTGGAAGGCTTCGCTACGGAAGCTCTGGGCTTGGTCTGCATAATCCTTAGCTGTCCACTTAACGGCGTCCTCGTACGCATCCAGGACATCCTCCAAGGCAGAGCCTTTGGCCTTGATGCCCAGGGCATTCATGATGTACTCACCCAATTGCCGGAGCATGCTCTTACCGGTGGGAGATTGCGTCCGCGCCAGGTGCTCAACCCATTCCGGGCTGTCACCTAAGCCTGCCAGCATCTCGTGCACGCTACTAGCGTAGTACCGCATACGCGGCGTCAAGGTGGAGTCGGCTGCAATAACAGCGCGCACTTCCTCCAGGCGTTTAGCAATCTCGGGGTTACTGTCAATGGCGCGGGCAGTGGCGGCATGAATCAGTTCGTGCACAGCCACCTTGCTTGTGTCTGCATCCATAGCGCGCAGCGCATCCCCAACTGTAGTCCAGGTGCTGCCATTAGCTTGCTTAGGCGCGCGCAGAGATATCTCTCCCCGCTTAGCTAAATCTTGTTGTGCGTAAGTGTAGCGGCTACGGTTTGCAGAGCCTGCTACCAGTTTAAAATCAATGTCATTTACAGCATCGCCCAGCGTGTCCAGAATAGCCTTTTGACCTGCTGTCAAGTGCTCAGACTTCTTCAAGAACTGAACTACGTGCTGTGCTTTCATGTTCACGGAGGCGGTATTGTTTCTCGATACTTGGATGCTTTCATCCAGTGTCTTAGTGAGAGTTTCCTCTCCCTCTCCTACTCCGGTAACATTAGCATCCCTAGCTGTACGAGTTGTAGGCGCTTCTGGGTCGAACATAGGCTCACGCCCAGTACGAGCCTTAGCGGCAGCTTTAGCAGCCCTAGACATATCCCAGAGCTGGTCTAACCCAGCTACGCCCGCTACCAGTGCAGTTACCGCAGCAGACTGCCCCAGTTGGTCCTGCGCGTAGAATGCGGACCCTACGTCAGCGGCGCGGATAGCGGTACGTGCAGCTAAGCCCGCACGACCAGCAATACCAGCAGCAGACATCGGAGCCAGGATGAACGGGGAGTCGCCTGCCAGCATACCCGCGAACCCAGCTACTGTGTTGTCAGCCATTAAGCGGTCACGGTCACGCTGCTCAAGCATCTGCTGCATGCGGTAGTTGTAATCTTCTACCGACACGGAGTCGTGCAGGTACTCAATCTCTTCCTGATTCGGAGCATACAGCCTAGCCCGAGTATCGCTACTCAGGGTCTGCTTAGCATTAAAGTTCGGGTCTCGGTCAAATGCCGGAGCAGAGGCCTTACGGATAGCGGCAGCGATGATGCTGTTACCCATACCCGATGCAAAGCTCTCTGCGGCTGTAGTAGCCGGGGTCTTGGCCTGCGCCAGTAAGGAGGCACGCTCCAGTGCGTTCAGGCCGTTGTCCCCGGCATCATTCCAATCTACGCGCTCAGGCGCAGGTTTAAGTGTTGCGCCCTTAGCAGAATCCTTTTCCTGTGGATTCGGTTCTTGGTTCAGAAACTGAGCCATAATATCTCCTAAAAGAATTTTGATAAGGGGAGGCCCCGAAGGGCCTCTGGTTAGTGCGTTGCTTCAAAGAGCCAATCACGTAGGTTTTGTTCCAGGTACTTCTTACGCTCAGGTTGGGCCTGCTTGTACGCCGGGGTATTCCGCAGCGCTTGCCAAGCCCTGCCCTGGGCCTCAGATACAGGGTACTGGTATGCTCCCACCGGGGACTTAGCAGCCTTGCGTACCTGTGCCAGCGCCTCTGCTACGGGCCCAGAGCTACCGTTACCACCGTGATAGTTCAGGTCCACCATAACCTTTAACGCCTCGTCAGAGGCATTCAAACCCTGACCCTTGAGTTGCTTCTGCACGTTCGGAACGTACTGCTTCTCCATAGAGGATTTGAGGATACTGATACCGTCGTCAATGGTTACTTTCTGAGGGACTGGCATGCCCGAGTTGACGTGCAGACCGAAGCCTACGCTACCCTTGCCCTTGCCTTCTCGGAACCCTTCGAACTTCATAGTGGTAGCGAGGATGTCACTAAACAGCGAGGGTTCCAGCCCCACCGAGTTACGACCGTTGACTTGCACGCTGACAGCACGTCCGTTGTCGTGGTCATAGAAGGTAGCGGGACGTACGCCTACTTGTTCGCTGCCAATCTTCATCTCGCCAGCCAGCGCTGAATCATACGCAGCCTGAGCAGTAGCCTGAACGTCACGAAGATTCACAGACATATCCTGGAATTTGCCCTTCTTGTCAATGACAATTACGGACATGTCCTGGCCCGCATTACCGGCCGTGGCCGCCTGTATCACCACTCGCTCTATGTTGCTGGGGTCAGACAGGTACTGAACTTGATTCTGGATATGCTGCTGCAGCGATGCTGTAAACTGCTCCGCATCACCTTTGTAGTCTCCCATAAGGGACTGCACGGAAGTGCCTGGTGGCAGGTACACATGCCTAGGTGCACCAGCAACCTCCAGCTCCAATTTACGGGATTGGATGTTGCCTTTGAGCATCTTATTAATATCGTCAGCATCCTTACCAGCGAAGGACTCTGGGTTATGGGTTTTAAGGTAGCGGAACTCCTCCACCATCGCCGCCCGTGCCTCTTGTCGCTGGGCATCCGCATCTCCGAAGAAGCTAAACCAGTTAGCAGTGCCGCTTGGGTCTACCATCTTATCCGTCGGATTTTCTGGGATGTCAGTATAGCGGCCGCTAGCCTTGTTGCGCGCCTGACGGCGCAGGTCGTCCAAGATAGTGTTGCTGGCGTTACTTGGGTTCTGAGCAATAGCCGACTGAACCACGCCGCGCCACTCAGATGGGACCTCAGATAGCAGCGCCATCTTCCCTAAGTCCGTACTGGTGCTATAAGCCTGTGCCCACAAGTTGATGCTATTGACGTTCTCGCGGGAAACCTCACCGTCCTCACCGAGCTGGTCCAGCGTAGTCAGCGTACGTGCCATATCCGAAGACATACGCTTGTGCGCTTCGTTGACTGCCCACGCATCCTTGCTGTTGCTCCCGTATGCCAGCAGCTGCAGGTTCCCTTCCGGGGTATCCGGAAAGCTCTTTAGCAGCTGAGTACGTGCCTTATCTAAGTCGCCCTTGAACATCCCCGCCAGAGTGGAGCTTGGCATATTCCCAGTAATCGCTGTGCGCAATGCCTGAGTGTCTGCTGCCTTCTCACGAATGGTCTGAGCCTTGTTCCAGAACTCCATGCTGGTCCCGGCGCTGAGCACGTCCGATGCTGACAGCTCAATGACCCGACTACGAATACGCTGCATAGTCTGTTCCTGCTGCTCTGGGGTCTGTCCCTCGAGAGACTGGATTGCATCGGAGATTTCGAAACGGGCTTGGGTCTCAATCTGAGCACCGGCACGCTTAAACTCCTGATACAGCGCTGCGTTGACGTCCACGGAGTTGACTCCTAGTTCCTTAGTAACTAGCTCTTGCAGCTGATTGATTACCAGCGGGTCCTGAGTCTGCTGCGCTACGCTGACCAGGTACTGCTTGGCTCGGTCCAGCTTCTTACTCTTATCCAGGTG
>NFZD01000178.1_pt1 | contig 18490 bp, 27 predicted proteins | sample 1095381 | NCBI WGS metagenome assembly NFZD01 (sample SAMN03609891, study PRJNA323583) | gut metagenome | isolation source: feces | host: Rattus norvegicus | place: Denmark: Riget | collected 2013 | reverse complement strand
CAATATCTTTGTTAGTATCCGATAAAATTGTTATATCGTTTTTAGGGTCTTGCAAATCGGTAGGTTCGAAAGTCATACCACTAGGCATGTTTGCTCTTATTAAAACGATAGTGCCGATTACATACGCATTTAAAATTAATTTTTCAATGCTTTCAATTCCAAAACTTGTAGTAAGTTTTAAGTTTTCGGTGTGCTTTAAAAAAACATTATCTCGGTCTCGAAAGCCTATGATTTCGTTTCTAATAAAATTGTTTTCATCTAAAGCTTGCGAAATATGAGATGTTAAAGTGTTGACATAACTATCGCTAGAGTTAGAACGAGTGATGTTATATTTTTTTCCTTGAACCTCTAATGCTTGTTCATAAAAATCTAAACAATCAAGTTTATTATTAATTATTTTTGGCAATAATCCGACTGATAAAAACAATTGATTTAGCAAGTCTCTTAAGGTTGGCTCGCTCATCGAAAATTCATGACATCTTTTCGAAAGCCTATCGTCAAATTTATTTAAACAATCTTGCCAACTAAAAAGATAATCATAATCCCAAGTTAACGAATCAGTTGTCTTTTTAATTTTAGGAACATACAACTCTAAATATTCTTGTATTTTTGTTTTTAATGTTTTTTCTTCTCTTTCATCTAACGATTGTCTAAAATAGCAGTTCGGAAGTTGAATTTTTTCGAGTAATTTCGTTTCGCTAAAAAGATTGATTGTATATTCGTAAGTTTTATCGCTTACGTTCAACTCGGTTGAAACAAAGTTATCTATTAAAAAAACACGTTCAAAACTATTATCAACGCTAAAAATCTTTACTTTTTGATATGGGCTTAAATTCAATAATTCTTTTAGATTTGTGATGTTGATTGTTGCACTATCTAAAGTTTCGTTAAAATTTTCAGTAATTAAAGTGCCACCAACAAGGTCAAAAACTCTATCTCCATAATTTTCAATATAACATTTTAAAATCATAAATTAGTTCCTCTCGAATTTCCTTGCGTGGAATATCCTGCTCTTTCTCTAACATATTCTAGTTGTTTAGCCTGTTGCTTTAAATTCAAATCTTGTTGGTCGTATCCTTTATAAGCGTCGAGGATTTCTCCACCGACTGAAATAAGCCCTGCGCTTATTCCTCCACCTATTCCACCTATTTTAGCGCCTGCCCAAATCGACAAAGCGACGTTTGAAATCTTTTTAACAATGCTTGAAGCAACGGCAATATCTCGCTTGCTTTCCACATCATCTTTTAAATCAAATTGTTTGTTGACTTGATATTCTGCAACATCCAAAATCATTGCGCCATATTTTTTGCCTTGATTATATAACGCTAGTGCGCTTGCGATTAAGTTAGTGTCTTTTTCATTTATTTCTTTAGGTTCTCCAGGTATGTTTGTTGCCCCCTCTCCCTCGCTTACAATCTTGATTACAATTTCGCCATCCATATTATTCTCCAAAAGTTAACTGATAGACTAAAATCGAACCTTTTGTTTGTGGCGCAACTAAACTGATTAATCTCATAACTTTATTGTATTTCTTTCCGTTGGTCTTTGTTATCTCAACGTTGAAAGTTTGATTTATTTTTGTATTTCCATAAGCCAATTCATCTATTTTTTCAAATAAATCCGAGATCGTTGGAACTGCATTAATTGAAAGCGTAAATGTTGCGAATTTTAATATCGTCGTAACCCTACCATTATTGTTTTGCAAATCGGCGCTATTAGGACTTGCGCTATAAGTTGGGATAGCGCTTAAAAAATCTATTTCTTCATTGTCTATTTTAATGCTTTGAATTTGTGTAGAAAAAGAAATATCAATCGTTCCATCTAATTGAATTACAGCTCTTTCCGAACCTTTAACCTTTTGGAACTCTTCAACCATTGTTGGTGTTCCGTAAGTTTGATTGTAAAAAGCATTATTTGCTTCAACTAACTTATAGTTGTTATCGTAAGCAAAACTTTGTAATAAAGTATACGCCCCGTTAAACGACTTGTCTTCGGTTATCATTTCAATTGTAAAAGGCAATAAAACCGATGTGGCGTTAATTGTCCCTTGTGAAAATTTAATAATCGCATAAAGTCCTTTTTTATCAATTTTATCAAGCAATGCGAATGTTCTTTCTTGGTAAACGGATAATTTATAATCTAATTTTTGCTCTACTAATGTTCGTTGCAATTCTTCTTCGATAATATCAACAACTGCTTCATACATTAAATCCTGATTTGCCATTCGATTATTTGTCCTTTCTTTCCTTTTTTAAGAAATTTATAAATGCCATTTTTAATGCTAGTAATTACAACCTTTTTATGGTTGCCGATATGTTTTACTCCTCCGTTTCGATAGATAATTTTAGAACCATCTTTTTCCAACTCGGTTGCATATGAGCCACCTATTCTAACGATTACTCCATCTTCTAAAAATTTCCCCATATCATATTTAGGTGCAGGAATTGTTATAATGGCACTATTTTTGTCAATCGCTCTAACGTTCATAGTGCGAGTATAGTTGCCACTTAAATGCTTATGCTCAAAGTCTTTTACGATGTTTTTATGAATTTCTTTTGCTAAATTAATTGAATTAGTTTTCATATTCTACAAGCCTTAAATACGTTCTAGAACGCAATCTTTTGTGAGAAATAATATCGGCGTTCATTTGCTCTATTTTCGTTTGCACATCTTCCACGATGAAATATTTTTTTAGCCGACAAACGTAAACTAAACATTTTACGCTTTTATTAAACTCATTTATAAGGCGTGAAACGTTGTCTAGCGTGCTTATTGTGATAGAGTTCGTGTCGGACATATAGCCACTTCCGATAGTTTCACTTTCTTTGATAAACGATGTTTCCAATTTGGCATAAAATATGTTCTTCTTCTTGTTTTCGAAAGATAATTCTTCATCGTTGCGATCGTATTCAAGCCAAAAGCACCTTAAATTATAGCCTTGTCTATTTTGATATAAATCAACCATTTTTAATACCACCAATAACGCCCTCTAAATGCTTCTTTTGAAACATTTCTATTCCAAAGATTGCAAAGGCGTAATTCATTAACTGCATTTTCGCAAATAATAACTCTTTGTTGTTCGTTTCTAGATAATGAAACTCTTCCATTTTGAACGCCACTTAAAACTGATATATCTCCGTTTTTAATGATATAAAGCGCTTGTTCTATTAACGCATATTTAAAGTGCAATTTTTGATAGTCGCTCATTAATTCATAAAATCTATCGACGTCGCTATTAAAATGAGAGGCGAGATAAACTTTAACCCTATTTTCAACACGAGCCAAAAAACTATCAACTTTATTGCTAGGGTTGTCATCATCTCCAAGTTCTAAACTTAAATCAATGCCCGTATATGTTTTAAATTCATCGGCATTGTAATATTTTGGTTTAAATTCGTAATCCATAATTGAACTCCTTTTTAATTATTATACTAAAAAAGTGCTACTTTGTTAGTAGCACTTTAAAACATTAATTTTGTTTATTAAGCGTGTTTAACAATGGTAACTGCACCACTGACTGCAACAAGTTTTCCACCACTTACGATACCGAAGTGAGCAGTTGTTCCTGTTGGCTTGAATGTTTGACCGACTGTAATGTCTTTTGCGCTTCCTTTAGCACTACCGAGTGTTAATGCTGTGTCGCTCCAAACAAGTGACCCTGCAATTCCACCTGGGATTGTTAATGCTTGAACAAGGATACTTTCACCTGTTGCATTTCCTTCTTTAGTATCAACTAAAACTTTTCTTGTGTTTGTTGTTGCGCTAGTTGTTGAAACTGATGTGTAAGCACCTAAAATCTTATTCTTTGGAATAAATGTGTCGTGATATGTCAAAATATTAACTTTGTATCCGTAGAAGTCTTGGACTTGAGTAGGGTCGAATACTTTAATATATTCAGCTTTAACAACAGGGAATACTGCTTTTAAAGAACAAATAATAAAGTTGATGTTTTTTGATGTTGCACTTGGATAATAGCCTTTCTTTCCTAATTGAACATCAGTAAAGAAACGTGATTGTGGAACTTCAATAATTGGTAAATCGTTGATTGCTTCAACTTTGTAAGAAATTTCTCCACGTGTGATTTCTCTTGTGTTGATGAACTTTTGAACTTCAGTAGATGTTTTAAGTTTTCCGTGGAAATCAGGGCTAACAAAGCAAACTCTTTCTTCGGATGGAACTTCGGCGTTTGATAAGAAAACATTTCCTGCTTCTAAAGCTGTGTAAGGTTTGTCAGTGATGTCTTCAGACTTTAAGTTGCCAAACGAAATTTTACAATTTCCCGCAATAGTGCTAAGTCTTGTTGCGTCGACTTCAGGAACAACTTTTGTTCTAATCGCTTCTGAAATTGTTCCTTGGACAAGCATGAAATCGTTGTCGGAATTTGATGTTGCGTCAATTTGATATTGAACTGCTCTAACGTTTTTTAATCTATAATATTCCCATTTTCCTACACTTGAACCGACTGGGAAACCATCGCCACTTCCGTTTTGGTAATGAGCATAATCAGTATCAAGTTGTCCTTCGTTTGCTCTGTAATAATCACTTAAACCATCAAGTGCGAAATCTAAGATTGAAACATATCCTGCATTTTCAACGTTTCTATTTAAGTATCTTGTGTCTCTATTCATTAAAATATCAGTCTTTGAACTTGATGCAAAGACTTCATCGATAAGTTTTGAATAGTTGACACTACTTCCAAATAAATTTGCCATTTTTAATAAACTCCTAATTAGATATTCACTCTATTAAATCCCCCAAGCCTTTCGAATTGCTTTTTCGAATTCATCTTCACTGCTTTTTGCTTTAGCAGTGCCAAAATTAGTATCGATTGTCGCTTTTTTCCATTCTTTGTGGGTTTCTAATGCTTTGTCTAAATTTTCGGCGTTTAATTCTTGTCCACTACCTTTGAAATAAATCTCAACATCTTGTTCTCTATTTTTGTCGATGTTTTTTTCGTTGAATAAAATTTGCTTTTTCAATTTTAAATTTTCGGTAGCGATTTCATCAAACTTTTTTCCTTTTTCGACAATGCTATCGAGTTGTTCTTTTTTCTCAACTCCGTATGAACTATAAATTTTGTTCAATCTTCCACTAACAAATGAATTAACTTCTTCTTGAGTGAATTGCTTGGATTGTTCTTCCACTTTTTTATCAGTAGGTTGCTCGACTTTAGTAGTTGTGGTTTCTACATTTTCCCCACTATTTAATTTTGCTTCTTCAATATTCATAAAGTAATTAACCTGTTACCTTTCCAGTAATTTCAAAATATCACATTTTTTTTAATAATTCCACTTTTTTATCAAAAGTTTTGTTTTTTTAATCGCTTGCTCAAGTTTCAATGTTGGTTGTACTTTTTTTAAGCCTTCTAATAGCACAAGGCGCTCTTTATATTTTTGCACAAGTGCTTTTCGGTTCTTGTCGGCTAACGTTTGAAACAACCCACGTTGCCCAACTTTATGAACCATTCCGTATTTTTTAAGTAACGACTGAACTGAATTGCTCTCAACTTCCTTAACGCTTAATGTTTGGAAATAATGTCTACAATTAGGTCTAGTAATCATATACACAGGCTCTCCAATTAGCCATTGAAACGTTTGCATTTTTCTCTGCTCGGCGATTTCCTTTACTTTTGGCTCGTTTATAAAATCTTCATTAACATAAATTTTGCCTTGCCATTCTATATGGTCATTTGCGCTATCTTTGTGCCAACTAACTAAAATAAATGGCTTATCTCCCGAAAGGGCTTCTTTTATGATTTCTTCTTTCTCTTCAGTTTCTTTAGTCCTTACGATTTCATTTATTTCTTTGTCCAACAAATTTAGATTTTTATTTTCGATTAATAACCTAGAAACTTCGTTATGGCGATTTATCGGCAATAAAATAAAATCAGTCTTTCTCTTAATTTGCTTCACAATTTTCCAACAAGTTCTATAAAGGCGTTTAACTTTTAACTTTTTGGCTTGCTCGAAATTAATTGTTTCTTTAAAGAGCCTTTTTTGAATGTCTTTGTACTCTTTTCTTTCAACTATTCCACTATAAGAAATCAAAAGTAAATTATATTTTAGTTTCTTTAACTCTTGAACTCTCTTCGCTTTTCGGTCGTAAACTTTTTGTAGTTTTCTTCTTACGCTCATTCTTTTTCAAAACTTTCTAAATTCAAGTCATCGCCATTTTTCATAGCGTTTAACTTTGCAATTTCTTCCCTGCGCTCTTGTTCGTTTAGTTTATCTCCCCAAAGCAACTCAACATATTTTTCCGTTGAAATACAATCATCCCTGAACGCTTGCCCTAATTTCTCCATTTTGGTTTCAAAAGTTGGCGTTGCAAATTCATCGAAAGATACTGCGACTTCATAGTCTTTTAAATCAACAACTCCATTGCTTGAGTGCATAAAATCGTTAACGAATAAGATATCTTCGACAAGCTCTTTGATAAATTTTTTCTCACGATTGATGATTTTGTTTCTTGTAACGATCGTAATTTTTTCCTTTTCTCTTTGCGCTTCGGCGTTGTCTTTTTTAGCAAGGTCAATTCCGAGTGTAGCAGGACTTAATTGACCTGTTAAGATGACTGACAACAAATACATTGCTTCATCGTTGTATTGAGCAAAATTAAGTTGTGGTTGAGTTGTTATAACATCGTTGTCAACGTGTCCATCTCCATCAGGAATGGTGTCCCTTTGGATGAATTGCCTGTTATAAACACGTGGTAATTTTGGCTCTCCGTTTGGCGTTCTTCCTAAAATGTCGGCGTTGAAATACTCGACAGGTGTTGAAACTCTCGTTGTTTGGCTTGCTTGGCTTAAACATTGGTCTAAATCATCGAATAAGTCAATTTTGCCCTCAAAGAACGAATACCCTAATTTTTCCCCACTTGGGTCGACTAAATACCTTGTTGCTACTGCTAAAGGTCGTGCAAGTCCTTTAAACTCAATTCTAGCGTTTGCTAGATGTGCAAATTCTTTTACGCTTTCAAGTGGAATTTTCTTGTTTTTGTAATAAAGTTCATAATCAATAACCGAAACGCCATCTTCAACCTTTCGGATTTCAAGCAAGGTATATTCTTTCTCCTCGATGTTGTACTTGTCTTTGAAAATAAATGCTTGTATGAAATTTCCTTTACAAACGAATTCAACGTTTTCCCCATCGTAAAATTCAATTAATGGCTTATCGCTAAGTTCACGATTGATGTTGATTTTATAAGCGCCATAACCCTCAACCATTGTCATCGGTCTTTGTTGTTTCGTTAATAAAAAATCAAAATCATTTATGCAAAGAATATCATCGAGTGTCTTTTTATATTCTTCTCTAACGCTAATTTTTGGCGTTCCTACAACATCGCACAAAGTGTCAATAATAACTTTTGGCAAACCACTATGAACACGCTTAATATTACATTCGCTAGTACTTAAACTCCAAAAATAATTAAGTTTATTTTGTAGTTTAAATAAATTATTATTCGTTTTAGTTTCGCCAATGGTATAAAAGCGCATTAGTTTCTCGCTATTCCCAATATACCAAACTTTATATTCGTTCAATTCCGTTTTAACATCTTGATTGATAACAAATTGATTTTCTAATCCTAAAAAATTTAAAATAGTTTTTCTAATCTTGTCTTTAAGCGCCATATTCGTAACTCCTAATTAATTGTACTACCTTTGCTTGAAGTTTTTCCATCTTTTTAGATAACCGATAATTGAAGCCCAAGCATATTCGTTAGCGTTAATTGAGTGGTCATCATAGTCTTCTCGAGGTTCCCCGTTTTCTCCTTTTCTCGAATTTCTAATTTCTCGAATTAAATTCTTGCAATCTTCGCTAATGATAAAATCGCCATAAGCCATTAGCAAATTAATGAAATCTACACGTGTTTGAATTTTCATCTTTGTTGAACCTTGGAAATATACATTAAAAAGTCCGTGTTCTCTTGCTTTGAGTTCAAGTCCTTGTCTAAACCCGATGTCGGCGCAATCGACGTAAACCAATATTGTTCCTTTAAAGAAGTGATGGTATTCGTTTCTCCGTTTGCCGATTGTGGTAATAATTTCTTCCATTAATTCAGGACTTGTCTTTGGGTTCTTTTGCCCTTGGTTCGAATAAAAATATTCATCAATGCAAATCAGTTTGTTGCAATCTTCGGACACGCCACATAACTGCATTGTTGTTGCCGAGTTAAAACGCTCTTTGCTTAAATGAGTTTTTCCCTCTCGATCGCTTAGCCCTGTATCAACTCCAATAGCAACTGCTGTAAAACGTTGGTTCATAATTTCTTGTTTTCTTGCGATTAAAGAATCGTTGAAATGTTGATAAGTTATCTCTCCCACGTTCCCCCACATTCCAAGCGCTTCAACTTTGTAGAAATCAAAAGCCTTGTTTTTCATCTCGAGCATTGCTTCATCATATTCCCTTGCTCGAAACTCGTTCGCTCTAAATGTAGAAATGTGCAAATATACTCCTTTGCCAAAAAGTCCTGGAATAATTTCTTCTTCGTTCTTGTATTCCATAAACGGATGTGTTTCTAAATAATCATAATCATCTTCGAGCCTACCTTTGAAAAAAATATCATAAAGCCAATGGTCTTTGCTCCAAGCGTTGAAACAAAAAGTTATTTGATGGAATAAGCCTTGTGGAAGTTCGCCACGAATAGAACCGTCAATTTTTCGGAACGTTTCAAATTCCTTGATTTCAAAAGCTTCTTCGATGTAAACATCCGTTAAGTAGCCATGAGATACTTCGATTGATGTTAACTTGTAAGGGTCATCGGCTCCTCTAAAAAAAATAACCTGCCCTGTGTCAACTCTCGTGATTGTCAAGTCGGTTCGGTTGATTTTAAACAAGTGGGCAAACGTGATGTTGGGGTCATCCATGCAAGGTCGGTTAATGAGTTTCTCGAGCTTCGCAAACGTTGATTGCTTGTGAGTTGCGCATACTGAACGAACGACTAAGACATTTCTTCTTGTGTCCGATAAGACTTTGATTAAAGGCTCATAGCCGATTATATCGTGAGATTTCTTTGTGCTTCTTCCACCTTTGAACAAACGATAACGGCATCGGCAATTTGTGAAAAAACCATTCTCGTAATATTTCCCGATCGCATTGTATACACTGAAATTATTCTTTTGATTTTGGGACATCGATAACAATGTTTACTTTCTCCTTTCCGTTTGTTTCTTCATCTTCTTTCCTTAACGCAAACATCTTTGGAAGTCTTCTTTCGAGTAACCACGCGCTTGCTTGCCAACTTCCTTTTGCGCTTGCTTTTTGGATGATTGCAACGTTTCTAGTGACAAAAGACATCTCGGCTTTTTTAAATTCATTGAAAAACTCGACATATTTTAATTTCTTCTCACTAATCTCCCTCTCTTCTTCCTTTGCTTCCTTAATCTCTTTCTCGGCTATTTGTATGTATTTATAAATCGTTGTGTAATCTATTCCTGTTGCTTGGCACGATTGCTCTACATTTAAACTTAAACTTATACATTCTAGAAACTTATTAATTATCTCTTTATTGTTATCTAATAAACATTTAGCCATATATTTATATATACTTCCTTTCATCTTCTAGTTTAACACAAAAAAAGCCACCTGTGAAAGATGGCATATTTTTATTCCCAACCTTTGCTAAAATCTTTGTCTTTAAAAAGACTTGCAAGCCCACTGATTTGTTTGAGCCTTAATAATTCTTCGGCATCCATTCCGATATTTTTCATAATCCATTGGTCAGACATTCCACTTTCAACTAAATCGGCAACAATAGAAGTCATTAACTCGATTGAATGTGTTCCCCTTGCTCTATTGTGTCTAATCGTTGAAGCCATTCTATTACTTAAATCTTTGTCGATAACTACAACAGGCAAACAACCATTTTCACGATCGTAAATATCTTTGTGATTGAGCATGGTTGAGTATCGATGGAAGCCATCTACAATCTCATATTTATCGATGTCTTTTAAATAATAACAAACTATTGGCATAGTATAGCCATCTTCTAAAATTGACTTATAAAGCAAGTCCATTTCAGGTTTAGCAACGTGATTAGGATTATAAGCATTTGCTTGAATTTTTTCAATTGGCACAGCTTGAACATTATAAACTGGCGACTTAAAGTTTTGCATATTTTTCTATTGCTTCCTTTCTTTTTTTCAGTTCGTTTTTCGTTTGAGAAAATCCCATATATTTACAATAATAGTCATTCTTGATAATACATATACACATTCTCTTGTATGTTGGTATAGATTTAAAGTCTTTAACATTTGTGTCATCTAAATAATCATTGAATGCGATTACTCTTTTTGAACTAATCGGACTGATTGCTCCTTTATCAATAAATTCTTCGTTTTCTTCTTCAAGTTCCTTGATTGTTTCATCATCAAGCACACCACCTTTTTCTTTCCAAAACTTTAACGATGTATTTAACTTTTCAAGGTAGTGCGCTCTTGTTTTTTCATCTAAAGTATCAAGTAAGAAATAACAATATTCTTTCCAAGTGAAGTGTTTTGGCTTCGTGATGTTCTTCCAACCCATTGCAGTAGTCCCACCATATATTGCAGTGAAATTAACACCATTTACGCGCCCAACCATTCTCCCCCAATTATTAGGGTCGATGACTTTGTAAAGTTTTAAAGTGTTAGAAGCGCAATCGTTGAAAGGGCTTGCCACTCTCATTTGGTCAACATTTAACCCTGATTGATAGAACAAGTCATAAAGTTTGTTATACGGCTTTTCGAATTTTCCAAAGTAAGTCCATATATCTTCAACATTCCAATCGTAGATTATATAAGCTTTATTTGAATTAATCCGTTTTTTATCTTTGTATTTGCTTACTTTATCACTTGATATTGCTCTAAATCGATTTAAACTTTCATCAGTTCTAATACCTATTACAACAGCAGTCTTGCCATACTTTTTAACGAACCAATCGCAAAAATTATCTTGAACTTTATAATCACTATCATTGTAATCAAATTCGCAATTTTCTTCGTTTATGATGTAATCATAATTTGGCATTTCACGGACCCATATTTCTTGTTTTGATTTTTCCCAAGGTGTCCACGTTCCACCTTGCATATTGCACACACATTGCGCTTTTAAAGGAAGACACAACCGATAACGCTTAATATATTTGAACCTCTTAAATGCTTCATCTACAAAGTCAGTAGTCATTTGATATTGAGCCTCATAATCTAAATGGTACATTGCAAGTTTATTTAATTGGTTTGTTTTTTTAGCATAATCGTAGCAAAGTTCTAAACACACGCTACTATCTTTCCCACCACTAAAAGCGACTAGAACATTATCAAATTCTTTAAAAATGTACGCTATGCGTTCTTTAGCAAGTTCATAAACGTTTTTGTTTAGATAATTTTTAGCCATTCTTCTACTCCTTTGTTTTCTATTTCTTTCTTGACTTCATCAAGCAATTTCGTTTTTTTGCTTAAACATCCACGAATTAAATTATCAAGTCCACAATCACAATTCAAATCGATGTATTTGACATCTTTTTCTTGCCCTAAACGATATATTCTCGCTTCAGCTTGAAGTCGCTCGGCATAATCGAACGTATGATCGGCGAATATGATTGTATCGCAATTTTGCAAATTCAATCCAAACGCTCCACTTCCATACGTGATATAGAGCGCTTTGAATTTATTGTTTTTGAAATCATCAATTATTTTTTCTCTTTCGCTCGTTTTCATCTCCCCGATTATTCTTTTTTCTCCACTAGGAATTGAATCAATATATTTAACAAATACAATTACTTGTTTATTAATACTATTAACTAATTCATTAACTATATTTAACTTTAAATTAGAAGTGCAATAATTCTTTTGCAAAGATGTAGCAAGTGCGAAAAAGTTTATATCACTATCAAAATTTAAAAAATTCTTTTTGATGTTTTCGTATTCTTCTTTGCTTTCTATTTGGTAGAAAACTTGTTCGTATTTTTTTCCTTTCCCTAAATCAAGTTCGCAATCAAATATATATGGTCTAATTAAACTGATAAGATGTTCAATATTGTATTGATTTTTAACCTTATTTTTTAACTTTCCCCTAATATAATATTCACAATATTTATTTTTAAATTCATTAAATGACATATTTAATATTTTGGGGCTTAAAAAATTCATTTGAGTATATAAATCAAGGACATTTTTGGACAAGGGCGTTCCGTTTAAAATAAGTTTATATTTAGCATTTTTCCCTAACTCTAAAATTCTTTGAGTTCTTTTGGCTTCCCTATTTTTGATTTTAAGACTTTCATCTACAACTATGAACGTTTTATTTTGTAATACTTTATTGTAAATGTTTATATAAGTCGTGTCACTCATCGACAATGTTTCACAACCAACGATCTCGATTTTTAAGTTAGGTTGCCATTTTTTCCTTTCGCATTCAATCTCTTGCTTAATCGAATAAGGGCAAACCCAAAGAATATAATTCACTTTGTCTTTCTTGGAAGCGATTAAGTCAAGGGCGACTTTTGTTTTCCCTGTTCCTTGTTCCATAAAAAGCGCTCCAACTTTTAACCTTGAAAGTTTTTCAAATGCTAACTCTTGATTATTCATCTTTTAGTTCTTCCAAAACTTCTACTTTTTCAACTTTTAATACAGTTGGAATATGTGTCTCAAATTTGTTTTTATTCAAATTCATACTTTCTAACATTTCTTCTAACTCGTAAGAGCCGATTATTTTACTTTCTAGTATGGTTCTAGCGTTGTATTTGCCTTTTCCATACTTAACTACCCTAAACGTAAAATCTTCCTTGTAAATGAGCGCTATTGTGTTTTTATAATCGCCGTTTCTTATTAGGCTATTAGACACCCACATCGACCACCTTGTATGTGGAATAGTTATCAAGGTAGATTTATCGTTTTTTACCTTGATGTTTTGCTTATTAATATTTAATGACTTCCACATTTTAAAATTCTCTTATAACTCTATATTTGCCATTAACGAATTCGCACATTAACCACTTTTGCAAATACTCGTTTGTCTCTTCAAGTTCACAATGCTTTGTTCCTTGACTATAGAAGTTCCAATGGTCGCTAATTCTTAAAGAACCTTGTGGCTTGTAGTCCCAATCAACTTCAGCATTGTAGAAACTCATTGAGTATGGGGATTTATTAATTTTTTCAAATTTGACAATTTCTTTAAAGATTTCAATTCCGTTTTTGACGTTAGAGAAATAATCAAATGTATCAATTAAACTTAAATATTTCTTTTCAAATCTTTTTAATCCTAATACTTCTCTAATTCCTCTTTTTGCTTCTTCGATTTTCTTTTCTTTTGCAATTTGGGTTTTTCTAATTTTTCTTTGGTGCAATTTAATCATTTCTTCTCTTGTTTTTCTTCCTGTTGTGTCTTCAACAATTAATAAACTTGATAAATTCTTTTTGTGTCCAACTTCTTCAATGAATACTTGTTTATCGCTATCATTATCTAAATAAACTACTACATTGTTATAATCAGTATAGATGAATTTTCTTCCTTGCTTTTTACTTTCCGTAAAGTTAACTAATAATGTTCTCATTTGGTTTGCTCCTTTGCTTTTGTTTACCTTATTATTTTAAATCGTTGTCGTTAAGTTGTCAACAAGTTATTTAATATTTTTTCCACAAAAAAACGTTCCCTATAAAGCACCCCAGGGAACGTAAACAAAGAAGCGTGTTTTGAAACACATTATTAGTTTATTACTTTTTATCAACTTTTACAAGTATATATATAAATATCAACAAACCAAATATAATTAATAACCCATATATGATTAAATTAACGATAATTAATTGGTCATACCTCATATTTTTTAATAAGTTCATCCAGTCTTTCCTTTTGAACTTTAGTTAGTTTCGGAAGTGCCTTTAATTCGCTCATACGTGCGATTTCTCGCTCTTTTTTCCTCTCTTCGACTTCTCTATCGTGTTTCTCTTTTTTTAACGTTTTAATTACTTCTCTTTGCTTTTTAATCAACTTGCTTGGTTTTTTCTTGTCTCCGATATGCCGTTCTTTCCGTTCCTTATCGCGATAAATTACGATTTTGATGTAAGCCTTTTCACGATATTTATAATCGAACATACTTTTAAGCACTTCGAAACGAGTGTCAGTTAATAATGAATAGCCTTTAACATCTTCAAAAATTCGTTTTCCGTTTTCTTCATAGGTTAAATCGACGTTATACGTGATCGGTGGAATTGTATCTCCGTTGTAATTTTCAAAACTTGGTAACAATTGAATTTTTAAGTGATGATTTAAATCACTGATTAAACCTTGCTTTTGTTTTTCGAGCAAATATTCATAACGTTTACATTCGAGTTCGCTATCAAATTCAATGATGTCTTTTGTATCAAGGAAGTTATTTAAACAATACTCTTCGGCTTTCTTTCTTCCATTATGATTTGTTTTATCATTAAAAAATTTCTTGCCATTGATGTAATAAGTCTTTTTGCCATTGCTAATAATTACACTTTTCATTTAATTAACTCCTCTAGTTTGTATTTTTTAAACATTTTTAAATCCCCAAAGTAATCAATCATAGTGTCTGTTAAATCGACTTTTAAATTATATTTTTCGCTTTCATTAATGAATTCTATATAATCAGCAACAACAACAAGTTCATAAAAGCCATAAGGGATTAAAAACGATTTAATCCGTTCTTTTGTTTCAAAGTCCATCAACATCCCTTTCTAAATTATTTAAAGCTATTTGAATGTTATCTAATTCTTTTTGATTGCAAACCGAGTTAACAATAACTCGTTTACTAATGATTTTTTTGTCGCAAACAACGACTTCACAATCATAGCCATTATATGTTTTCACGTATGTTTTATAATCAAAGACAACACGTTTTATTTTGTAATTTTTATCTTCTAGGTTCATAGTGTAGCCAACTTTCAACAATTTCAAAATCTTCTTTGTTCTTAACTTCATCAATGAAAACATCAAATGCCTTTATTTCATTGCCAAATTCGTATAAATCGCCTTTAGAGATAACGGCGTGTTTCCTAATTATCGAAAGGACTTTTTCTTCTTGTGTCATTTTTTTCTCTCCCTATGTAGCTTTCTTTTATAGTTGGCTAATTCTTTCTTTGCTTGTTGATATCTTTCAAGATGCGGTTTGGCTTCTTCTTCCCTTCCTTCGCTCAAGAGATATCTTGCAAAATTTCTTTCAAAGCCTATTACGTTCTCTAATGCAATAATATTGTCATCCATTGCATCTAAAAAGTAATTTTCAAAATCATTCATTTTCATAACCCTAACTCCTCCAATGTGTATGAACATTCAAACTTCATTCCTTTAAACTTAAAACCTGTATTTAAAATCGGAAGCGAGATGCTATCTTCAACTAAATGAATGACTATGAAATCGTTGTCGCTATCAAAGTATTCACTTCCAATTTTCTCAATAGATTCGACTTTGCTTCTATAAGGTTCAATGACTTTTCTCAAATAAATTTTTTCTTTATCGTCTAAAAATAGATTATCTTCAATTTCAATTTCTTGGTCTAAAAATTTATCGGAAAAAAGGTCTTTGTGATGAACCCAACATCCGCAATCGTCACTATTACAGTAAACACTATAAAAAATACAACTAGCACAAAATGAGCATTTTTTCTCTCGCCATTTTTCGTATTGTTCAAAAGTCATATCTCTTAATTTAATTTTCATTTTAAGTTCTCCTCCTTTATTAATTCCATGATTCTGCTCTTTTTTTCTCTCTTAGGGTCAGGGTCTGGAATAATTTCCCACCTATCATCTTCTAAATCAGATAATCTATCTAAACTAATGAAAAAATGCTTACCACTTTGGGTTTCAAACTCTCCATTAGAATTAATATAGACATAGGTATCTTTACACCAATATCTTTTTCTTATTTTCTTTCCCTCTCTTAATGCAGGTAAAACTTCTTCAAATTTCATATTATTTAATCCCCAATTTCTTTATACCTAAAATGCAATAGCCATCTTTAAGCCCATATTCTTGAACGTTTTGTAAGATGTAGGTTATTTGAAATACTAATTTTTCGTTGTAAGATGGATTTCCGTCTATATCAACAAAATGTATTAAATCTCCAACTTGATAATCTCTATCGTTTTTTCTTAATTCAAACGTTTTATTTTCTCTTAATACTTCTTTAAAATATTCGTCTTTAATTTTTAATTCGTGTAATTTTTTTTCATAACTACTCCTCATTTCTTTTCCTCCAAATGTAAATAAAGGGGTAAATCAACAACATTGGTAGCATTATAATTTTCATTAACAAATAGCCGATTATCAAAAATAAGTCTTTTATATAGTCTATGTAATACTCTAACATCGTTTTATTTCAACGCTAATGCACTTTTTAGCCACGTTTTAGCGTTCCCCTTATAATTTACCCATTTTATATTTTCTTGCGTTATTTTAGCCCTTTCTAACGATTTGCCAATTTTCGCCAATAATCGTGTCTTGGTCGATTAATCCAAACGCCTTGGCTTTCTTCCAGTATCGATTAAATCTTTTAACGCATTGCTTCTTTTCCCAATCGAGATATTCTTTAAGTTCTTCTCGTGTTGGGATTTTCAAATCGCCCATTTTGTTCGAGATAATAACAACATTGAATTTTTCAAAATTATTATTTATTTCATTTTTGACATTCCATAACGTTGAGCATATGTCGTGTCCAATCGAGTGATTGTGTTTAAAATCGTTTGGTAACTTTTCGCAAATTTCTTCTTTTGAAAAATAACGATTTTCAGTTTTCAATAATTCAATTAAATTTTCGTGTTTCATCTTTTTCATCTTCCTTGTTAATTTTTGCATTAAGATATTCATCGGTCATTTTCTTAATGATTTCTTTTGCTTCATCAGTATTTAAACTTTTAGCGCTTTTGAATTTCTTCATAAATTTTTCTTTTAAAGGGATTAACTTTCTTATCGCTTCTTTGATGTTTCCAAACGGGACATTCTTGTAGTAAAACAAGTAGGCTAATGCGACTTCGAAATATTCTCGTTCTTCTTTAGTCAAATCGATTTCATAAATAAGTCTCAAGTAATCGGCTATGACATAAATTTTCCAATTCGGCATTGGCAATCCGTTTGCCATATAAATCACATCTTCGCTTTCATCTTCCTTTTCTTTTAAGTATTCAGTGTTTTTAACGAAAGCATTCCAACTATTCTCATTCGGGTAACGTACTTTAGCCCAATCATTTTTTAAAAATTCTTGAATAGATTTTCTAGTATATTTTTTTGCAAGGGCGTCGGCGTGCGCTTCTAAATCAAACTCCATTGTTTATTAACTCCTACTTATAGTCATATAGATTGGTACTATATGAATAATTGCATTGCATTGCTAAAGATTAGAAATAAATTAATCTTTGTAAACTTTAAGAATAACATTGGTAATATATTAAACTAGGTTACTAATAAAGATTGGTAATATATTAAACATTATAAGTGTTTAGAATAACATTAGAACTATATTAAATATCTATACTCTAATCTCTAATCTCTTATCGGACATTGTCTAGGACATTGTCCTATATTTCAGTACCACCTTTTAACTTCTTAATTTCTCTTGCTTTGCGCTTTTCGATAGCCCATTGTGTTTCACTTCCAACAAGCTCCTCATAATGCGAAATAGTTAATGTGCCATTTTCATCTTGGTAGATTAAACCGAGTTTTTTATAAAGTTCAAGCGCTACTGCGATAGTGTCAAAATCGAAGTATTTAGTTTCCCTTTGGATTTTTTCGATATCGAATGGAATGATGATTTCGCCTAATTGCTTTTGTAGTCTTCCGTTAGTGTTAGCAACTTGCAAACATAACATTTGGTATAAAACAACATATTCACAACCATTATTTTGAGAGAGTAAGAAGTCTATTTCATCTAAATTAAAGAAATCAGTTTTTAATTTAATCCAATAAAATTTTTTACTCATTTTCTTGGATTTCTCCTGTTTCTTCTTCGAGTTCAACATCGATGGTATTTAAGTCATCTAAAATTGATTGCTTTGGTTGATCGTTGAGTGGGTTGTCTTTATATGAATTTTCTTCCTTGTCATCTCCTAAAATGATTTGGTCAATTTCTTTTAAATTTTCCATTAATGGGGATGTGTCTAAACATCCATATAATTGTTTAATCATTGTTTTTTGAGCCATTTTGTCGAAAGATTTAGCCCAAACTGAATTATACGATTTTGAGTATGTTTTGCCGTGTTTTTCACATTGTTCTTTAGTCCAAAATACAGACTTTTCAAGGTTGCCATTTTTGTCCAATGCGTAAGCATAATACCCAACTACATTTGCTTTAGTCATAGCCGAAACATCTTTGTTAAATTTAACGATGATGTCGCCTGTAAACTCATCACGGATTAATGTATCGCAATCATATACGATAGCAGTGTCAACTTTTTTGTATTTTCCACTTCTCATTGCGAGTTCTTTGTAACCTCTAGCACTTACTTGTACTTGGATTTGGTCTCCATATGGGACAGGGTAAACGCAATCATCACGACT
>NFZD01010988.1_pt1 | contig 18614 bp, 8 predicted proteins | sample 1095381 | NCBI WGS metagenome assembly NFZD01 (sample SAMN03609891, study PRJNA323583) | gut metagenome | isolation source: feces | host: Rattus norvegicus | place: Denmark: Riget | collected 2013 | reverse complement strand
TTCATTTCTCGATAGTAAAATCGTACTTTATCACCTCTTTTTAAACCGTGTTTTGTCAAACATCTAAACAAAATTACATTATCACCTGATGGACCGGTTGTACGTGTTGCATCAAGTATAACCAACCCATTACATTCTCCATCACTGACCACATGATAATCATCTGAACTATAAGAAGGGTATGTAAGAATTATGTCCCAATTATATTCCAAACGATGTCTATACTTATTATATTTAGGATTAAACGAATACAAAGTACGGTCAGGATACATATCAATAAACTCACATGATTTATGATCATTCAATACACGTCCAATATTAAGTTCGTTAAACCCATTAGTATCTTTTTTTCTAGCTTGAATAGCTGACGTATTTATAAAACCATACCAACCATTTTCCTCGACAAGGTTTGCATTAACAGCATCCCCATTTCCAAATTGTAATATATCATCAAAATCATATAAATGACGTGTATTCTCTTTGTTCGCATTATCATTTATACTCTCTCTTCGTTTATATTTTACAACATTACCGTCTGGTGTACGTTGTCTATCGGCAATTGTGTTGAATATTTTTCTTTCGGCATCATTACCTTTATCTAATTTATTAACAATTTTAAATGATTGATTACGTAAAATATGATTATCAAATATATCATAACCAGGATGATAAATATAATTTTCATCATTATCACTTATTGATGTTGCAATACCGGGTCTCGAATATTCGGTATTCATAACCATTTGAATACCGTCAGGCTGCGTAACACCCATAACATTGGTATTAATGACTTTATTAGCAGTGTTTCCATCTGGTAAAACAGCATCACATTCATCACTTCCTTCGGCATATACCATCTCTGTGAATGTATTAAACAACACATTTGTACAATATGGATTTATAGTTAGAATCAACCTATATTTATTACAATCTTCTCTTTCTTCCTTAAATTGTTCATATTGGTCTATTGTTTCCTTAACATTTGTAAAATGTTGAATTTTAGATGTATTTTTAAGTTCCACATCCAAAAAATTTTGTCTATTCACAGAATTAACTGAATCTGTATGTCCTAATCTAATTGAAACATTCATTTTTTTACTTGGATTGATGTATTGATAATGTTATTGTATGACCACTTTTATATGCTTCTGTATTATCTGTATCTATTTTTATATTTAAAATACGAGCTTCACCCGTCATATTAGCTTCAATACTCCATGAAATGCTTACACTTCCATCCACATTTGTAATTAACGAAGCTGAACCATATGGATCCGATACTTTTACTTCATTTTTAAAACCATATCTATTTACATTTCCTCTATCTATGCATTCAGTAAAATCAGATAATGTAAAGCTTCCATTATGGCTTGCATTATCAATATGCAAACTATCGATATCAATAATACCAGAATGAATATATTCAACAGGATTACTATTATAGTTTAATGTAGTAATCACTTCACGACCACTACGAGTATACTCACCTATTAACACGGCAGATTTTGACCTTACATCATATTCCACAGTAGCCACTTTTGAATAAAAAGATTTTACGTTACTTGTGTTTGCACTTGAGAAAGCATAGGCATTTAATCCATTTAATGTCTTATCAGAAATTTGTACAGTATCCCCAACAGGTTTAAACACAAAACCATCCTTTTCAAGACCATCGTTACCCTTATATGTTTTAAAAGAAACACTCATATTTCCATTACCTTTAAGAGCATACCAATTGGCATATACATCTAAATATAGGGTATTTATTCCTTCAGAAATAAGATCCCTATCACATATTTTCTTCCAATTAACCATAGCACCTTCAGCCCCTGATTGGGTATTGTCACCTCCGTGAATAAGATATTGTTCAACTTCTTTGTTATGACTTCCACTATAGCCAACATAAAAATCATTCAATGTCTTACCAGCAACACTTTCAATGGGAATATTAGAATTTCTGACAAATGTTGCACTATCCAAATCTCTGCCGGCATCCGAATCCCAACTATATGTAAATGTCAGATAATCAAATGGTGGGAGGATAACTTGTTCTTTTCCAACTTGTTTAACCTCAATTGTATCAGTCTCCATACCCCCCTTATTATATTTTGCTTTAAAACGGTAAAAACGCGGTTTATTCACATCATTTTCAAGTATTTTCACAGTCTTTACATTCTTATTATCAACGATTGAAACATTACTATTAGCATCAAAATTAATAGGTAATTCGTCAATATTTAACGCAACATCTTCCAAAATAACACCATCAGTAATTTTTTTACCCTTATCCGACTGTAACCAATATGAAAATTTTGTTAAATCATCATCTGAATCACCGTCACCACTTACAAGTGTATGATTTGTTTCAGCATATATGTTAAGTTTATCCCAAATTGGGGTTATATCAACCGATTCGGTTATTGGTCCGAATGGGTTTGAATTTTCATCATTAAATGGCGGATTGTATTCCACACCATTAAATTTCCACCCATCGAACAAATATCCATCTTTTCCCGGTTCAACATAATCTGTCATATATGGATATTTTGCCTTTTCACCGGCAATTACCTTTTCAATTTTATATATTTTGTCTTCATCCATCTCTTCATATAATTATCAAACATTATCATTATCAATCCATCTAACAGTGTATTCCCATTGTGGGTATAATTCACAACTATGATCTGTTTCAACAATTACATTACCATTCTCATTTGTTGTAATGTTTACAGTATCATCATCACATATCCATTTAATAAATGAGACTCCATCTTTAGTGTTTTCAAGGATTTCATTACAGCTTGCTTCATTATTCTCAACAAAAACAGACAATTTGTCTTTACTTCCATTTTGCCATTGGCCACCTTTTTCAACGTCAGGATTAAATATTACCATAATCGGTTCACCCCATATTGCATACCATATAGTAGAAGCAGTAGCGGTTTTAGTCTGTGGAGGCAATTCGCCAGAAGTGGCATACTTATCTTCAGACCATCCATTAAAGACAATACCATCATTATCAGATTGAGGTTCATTCTCTAATAAATACGAACTATTTTTTTCAATATAAAATGTCCTATCATCATCAACTTTATCATCGTCATCATCTTTATACCAATAACCATTACCATTTAAATTGAATGTAATTAAAAACTGTTCATATTCTTCATTAGGAATAGAAGGGTTTAATATATGTTTTAGTCCCGTTACATCAGTTGCCGTCATAGTCGTTTTCTTAACCAAAGGCTTCGTGCCTATCAGAGAGATAGAATTAAAATATCTCTTTAATAGTCTATATTCAGTCTCAGTTAATGTTCTATATACCATTTTATCATTACCGACAGTTACAACACCACTACCGTTAATTGTATTTTGAGAATCTATAATACACGATATTTCAATATTGTAATTGAAATTATTGAAATAATATAAATCCTCAGAGTTGGAAATTCCGAAACCTATCTTTTTTTCGACAATTTCACTATATTTCACAATATCTTTCATTACAGGTTGTCCATTTTCATCTAGAACTTGATTACCATCTGCATCTAATTCTGGCTGTTGTTCAACACCATCTTCAAACTTCGATGTTGTTGTCATAAGTCTCATCTCACCTTTTACATCAACAAATGCATATACAGGTGATATTGCACGACATTCATTACTCGTTCTCGCTATTATATAATATTCGCCATTTAACCCGTTCTTATCGTCAATAAATAAACCGGTTGAACCTATTGTCCGGTCATTGTAATTTTCAGTAGTGTTAAGTTTAAAATAATCATTAACTTGAACTGGTGTTAACTGCTCCTCATTTTCAGAATCATCTTTATATAGCCGTGTCGTTGCGTCAGTAGTAGAATTAGAAATTAATTTTTCCAAATTCATTGCATAAGAAAATATACCATATGTCATATTATTTCCATATACAGTATTTTCTTCTATTGAATTGTTTATTTTATTATTTAAATCAGCGTAATTAAGTGGATACTGATGGTTTCTACCGACTTTATACAAGAAATATGTAACACCTTCGTCAGTTCCATTTGTACTTCTTACTTGTAATATACTTGTCTTAGAATTAATACGATTATTAACTGATGTACTATTTAATGTCACGGTAAGATTTCCATATACAGTATCATTTACTGAACAACCATTAGCATCTTCTATCTCCAAATCTACACTTTTTGATAATAAAGGCAAATATTGTTCATATTTGTTAATACTATTATTGACACGATAATGGGTAAAATTTCCTTTGCTTTCTTTTATATGTTCTGTTAGATAACGTCTTGTTGGCATAGAATCCTCACTATCTCTATTATCTCTTTCGATAATCATTTGTTCATCGCCGACAATCGCTGTTTCAAACTTACCATTATCTGTCACACCATTAAATATTTTAGATGCAAATAATCCGTTCATTGATACTGTTTTACCTTCTTTTCCATTTTCAGGTTTATAATATGGAATTCTGTACATAGCGGCCCATGCAATAAAATTGACACTTAATAACTTATCCAATATATGAAATCCGAACAGATTTTGTATATTATCATGCTTTATACTAGATGGTATAGTTTCTCCATAAGGAGCATCATCTTTTACTTCTGAAGAATTGGTAACACCAATGAAAAATGGATATCTTATTCTTGCATCTCCGTTATAGCCACTATTATTATCCAACGCCAGAGTAACATTATCATATACAGTTTCACCACCACCAAAACGAACACTATCATTTGTTGATAATGAAGGTATTGTAATATCGTCTATCTGGTTTGTTTCGTTGAAACTATATGAGACTTCACCATCGTTGTATTCTTGAAGTACATTGACGTTATTGTTATTATCTAATTTTTCCATTCTACATGCAATATGATAACCAACAGGTGTATCATCAGTTATAGCCATTAGATTAACGGTATTTGATGAATCAGGACAAGTAAGCCAGAAAGTAGATTTCATTGCCATCATAAAATCTTTTTTCAAATTCTCGATTTCATTACAAGCATTTACAATAATATCACACTGACTTTCGATATTGATGTTTCGATTTGCTGCTGCATAATCTATATATTGCTTTAGATTATCATACATTAAACTTCCGTTAGTCATGATTTTATTCAATGAAAAGGTTCCATCAATATCATGCGCCATTTCAATTGCATCATTGATTGCATCTATATTTTTTTTAATCTTATTGAGTTTTACCCAATCATAATTTTTTTCATCAGACATATTAAACCATTTATCACTAATAGCCCCATTCTTTACAACGGTTACTCTATTACCTGACTTATTTATTTTGAACCCTGTATTCCAATCCTTAATTACATCATAATCAATAATGTCATTAATATATAATTTATATGGTGTCGGATTGTTTACCATGACAATTTGTGTATATCTGTTATTTTCACTTCCATTTTGGCAAACTTCCATAACGGTAATTTTATATTGCTCGTCACCTTTAGGAACACCAATGATGTATGCTTGCTGTTCTTCTACCCAATATTTACTGTCACCCTTTTTAATTCTATCATTCCATCCACTGAACCCTTCTATGTTATTAATCGGTGAAACTTCAATTTCATATTCGGCAAGTTCCTCACCAAATCCATCTGTAATATCATAAATTGCTATTGTTCCGCCTATTTCTCTTGTAAAAGGATACTTATCTTTGTCATTAACGCCTTCTCTAATAGATGCAATCGCATCACGAGTAGTATACCTTTCCAATAATACATTATCTGGTTGTTTGAAATTTGTTGTTTCAACGTTATATCGTAAATAAGGATAAGAAAGTTCAAAATCAGCCGTAATTATCTCCCCGTCATTATCTGTAAGAGTTAATGTATAATATCCATTAGGAATCATACCCTGACCATTCTTAGACTTTACATATCCTTCTTTTTTTGTTTCTTCATCAATCTCACCATTAATTAAAATTATCTTTTCATCTGATACCTCTGGTAATATAATTTCAGAATCGCTATTATTGTCCTTTATTATAATATCACAAGGTAATGATATATTAGATAAATCTAGTTTAATAAAACCGTCCATACTCTCTTCTATACCATCAGAACACCATGAATTTGGCATCACATTCACTCCAATAGGACTAACAGCTTCATCGGTATTATGACATTCGGCAAAGAATTGTGTGTTGAATTTATCAATGGCAGTCTTGCCGACCTTTAAGCCAAAATAAAAATAGAATGAGTTTTCGTAACGAGGTAAAGTAGGTTTTTTACCGTTCACGTCATCATAATAGAACGGATTTTTACCCATTCTGAAATCATAATAATCAGGATTAAAGTCCTCAAGATTGTAATTATACTGATATGTCTTTCCTCTACAACCACGTTGTCTATTCTGCATGATGTCATGGAGTGAATTGTCAAAATTATCTATATAGAGATGTCTAAAGTCATATTCTTTCAATCCATTTTCAGTATTTAACTTTGTAATCAATTCATTTCCATTCAATGTGGCGAACATACTACGTTCATCATCATTATACAACTCATCTTTTGAGATAAAACCATCAGGAATAAGTTCACTGAATGCATTATCACCATTAGCTTTCACGTCATTTAAATTAGGAACCCACTTTGTTTCATCGAGAGAGACACCAAATTCACATATTCTCGAAAGATTTATACATGATTTAGGCATCATTTCGATAGTAGAACAACCAATATTATAAAATAAACCACCATCTGGTGCACCACACATGTCTTGGTTTGAATTACCCCAATCATTACCTGTCATTTCAGTCGTACTTGACTGCTCATAATATGGTGATAATGTTCCGTCAGGATTCATCTTCTGTTCAACAACATTATCAGTAAACAACATATTTGGTGGCAATTTATATGTTGATGACTCCAATGATTTAAAAAATTGCGGAACACCATTTAAATCACAATCATTCAAACTTCCTAACAATACAATATCAGTTGCAAACAATAGCTTTAATGTTCCGTCAGAGTCTTTGTCATGCTTATAATTTTTTGATTTAAGTTCAAATTCGATAGGCTTATAATAATACACTGTCTGACCTAACATTGTCTGTTTAGTTCTAATAAGACCTTTGTTAAGTCCAACAGTAGTTTTCTTTTCATGACATCCATCACTACAGCCACCATCGTTATTCATATAAACAGCAGTCTCACTGTCACCATTATGATTAGTATACGCTTTAGTCCCTTTTCTATCAACAGCGCATGGCTGGAATATTCTTGTAAGCCCATTATACACATGATCTGCCGAACACCATTCATCTTTAGCTTTTCTTTTAAATAATCCGAAAAGGAATGTACGTTTTGGTGTTATTTTTCTATACCATAGAGGGGCATATAAAACCCCATTAATCCAATCATTTTGAAAATTAAAGGATGTGGCATCATTACTCTCAGCTAATTCAGACTCAACACAATTATATAATTCGGCATCATTATTTATGGCTGTCGTTCTATCTTCTATCCCCATTTGAGCGAGCGTTTCATTGTGTCTATCTCTTGTTTTTTTCCAAACACAGTTACATAAGCCCACGGCGACATTTGCTAATCCTTTGCATCCGCATCCAGGATAATACGTATAGGCATGCGTAGTACTACCACTACAAAATTCATTTGAAATCGCAATACATGGTGGTGTCAACAAATCAAACACTTTTGCCACTGAAAAGAAAATTTTAGCGACCGGTCTTAATGGTCTAAATCCAGGAGGGATTTTAAAATTAAAAAAACCACCTATCTTACGAAAAACTTCTGCCAATTTACATGGTAAAGCACCAATAATCGTAATGATATTATTTAGAAAACCAACAAGCATTATAAAAATCTTTGTCAATACACATATAAATCTGTATGTAAATGATAATTTCACACTTAGATTATTATATGGCATCGGATTATTGTCGCCATAATGATTAATAAGTTTAATACCTGTATGCTGCCTATTTGTTACCTTATTATTCTTCTGTATTCGTGGAATATAATTTTTTACAGTATATACCTTATTCCAGAAAAGATCACAATAGCTTTCTTCTCTTGTATTTGTACCGAATTCATAATCAGGCTCTTTATCCTTAGATTTGGTAAATATAGGAAACCTATTCTCATCAATTCTAGGATTATTCGGAACAAGATATTTACATCTTTTTCTCGCTGCATTATCACTAGGCGGATCATCGAGCGAAATTCTAAATCTTACACGAGTTCTAGTCGGCATACCCTTATCTGGATTATCAGTCGGAACTAAGTTACCGAATTCATCCGTCATTACATAATCGAGATTCATCGGTATCTGATAACACCACACCCCATCACCATCAATGACACGATTGCCTTTAATTTGAAATTCTTCTACCTTATTATCTAAGGTTTTTCTAATCATTTCAATTGAGCCTTCACCTGACACTAAATCGGACATCTTGCCGACATCATCAGTACCGGCGCAATTCTTTCCAATGGCATTACTACCAGTATCAGTAATAATACTCCCTATAAAAATACATGTCGGCTCAAATTTATAATCCACCTGAATGTCACATCTTGTAACAGCGATGTTATCAGGATTATCAGTAGAATCACCCCAAAAAGGATAAACGAACACACCAATATCTTGTGATTTGATTTGTGCAAGACTGTTAAGGTTTGTATCCTGTTTAAATTTATTGGGACTTTCAAACAGATTTATATTAAAACCCTTATACACAAGGTCTCTTGGACGTTGACTAAGAAGCCCTATATCAGACAAATCAACATCCATATGCAATGTCTGGCTTCCGGTAGGAATACCATAAAGCATATAGTCACCTGCTTGATTTGTTACTGTCGTATATTTCCAAAATTCATCAAAAATCTCAATAATATCATCATTATCAAGAACCATTCTCTTATTGGGAAATGTTCCAACATTCTGATGGCATGTCTCATCAACATAATCTGGTAAAAGATTATATCTCACACGGTCACTATTTGTATCATTTACAGATGAATAGGGATACAATACTCTTTTCTTTAACCCCATAGTCTCATCACTTGGTATGAATACAGAAACTTTCGCATTCGGCACACCGAAACCGCCATTAGCCAATACACGACCAACGATGATACCCTTATCTGATTGATACAAATTATATGAATTCTTTTGGTCTATCTTCAATGATAAGATTTGAAACTCATCATATGTCTGGTCAAGATGCACATTAACCACATTTGGTGCGTCCTGACCAACTTTTGTCCTAATTCTGTAAGATTTATAACCCTCTGCCATTAAAACCTCTTAAATCGCTTTATATTTAATTTTTCTTTTTACCAAATTTCTTTAATTTGAATTGTGCTTGCTTACCCGTAATAAGGCATCCGATGATATATAATAGCATCGGCACTATCATAATAATAATTACAACACTACAAAAAATTCCAAAAATTAACTGCATAAAAATTTGCAATATCTTCATTGGAAAATTAAGTTTTTCTTTCTTGGCATCGATTTCATCACCATTGCCATCGGCGATTTCCTCAAAAGATTTATATTTGTTTTTGCAATTACATCCCATTTTTATTTTCATATAATATATGTTTAATATATAAAAAATGGACGGATATTTCAATATTATCCGTCCTATCTTAATCTTATCACAATCTGATAAATTATCGTTCTTTTACATTAACACGTATGTCTCTATTTGGATATTTTACCTCAATCATACTATTTGATTCCGTGAATAAAATTTTATTACTTGCCTTCAAATCTATAAGTCTTCCAAATTCATCAGAATCAGTAACATAATCGACATAACAGCAATCACTAACACTTACCAATTCTTGTGTCGTCTCATCATCAGAATACCCATTTCCAACTTTATTGTAAATCCTTAAATCAATTAAGTTCTGAACTCCATCAAGTTTTGATATTTCTTTTTCCATATCACCGATAAATATCTCATCACCAGGAAGCCACTTTCGTATATCCATATAGTCTAGAACAAGCTCAATTACCCTTTTCACAACTTCAGACTTTTCATAGGTTTTATCCACGAATAAATCTATATCAATAGAAACATTTATTATCTTTCCTGACCTTATCTCAACAAAGTCATTTATGGTTTTATATCCGGTTAAATATTCCTTAATATTATTTGCAACATACTCAGCTAATTTACTCGTAAGATGTCCCTCAGAATCAAGCCCAAAGGTATAAATAACCACTTTATTATTTTCCTCTACAACACCACATCTAAAAGGTGTACCATATTTAGATGGTAATTCATTAATTCTGGCTATATAATCATGTAATGTGACACATCTATTCTGTGACGCACTGTTATATTTAATCAGTTGTCGTAATTCTTCATCGGAAGGTTCATCTTTTCCTCCATATGATGGGGTCGTATTTGTCACCGATAATGACCTCTGTACATCACGTTTTTTTCTGGCATCTTCATTATCATCACAATTACCTTCGATACTCATACTAAGATTAGTAATATTCACCAATGTATCTTTGGCAATATTCGACATTTCACCTCCACCGACTCTATATAATATATACATAGTAGTATTAGGTTCTGGTAATACTCCCATATAATCATTTGCAAGCATTCTTGACATGACATATTGAGTGAATTGTTTCGCTTCAGATGGAATTGTACCATATTGATTTCTAATGCCAGCGCCAAATGTTATTTTCAATGACTGATTATCAGTAAATTCTGTTGTGAATTTATTTTTTAAGCGTTTCCATTTACCTTTTACGACTCGTCTTATCGGAACATTCTCATTAGGATTGTCAGCATCTCTTAACCCATCATCAATGTCTTCCCACACAGGATTCCATTTTCCACCATCACCTTCTTCTACTTCATATCCGAATCTCCATTGGTCAACGAGATTATCTACCTCAAAATACCTATTTGTCGGCACTTTACTTCCTTTATATGTAAATGTTTCCTCATCTACATTATATTCAGCGACATTTGGATCAGTTGATAAATCAGTACCTTGTTTTACAATTATACTCTCAACGCCCAGTATATTTGAGTCTTGAAGCAATACGCTCATAAAAGGTTTAATATCACTTCTTGTAATAATTTTTTTATATACTTTACTCTGTCCCGCAACCGCTATTGCTAATTTCTTGTAAAGATAACTTATAATATTCCCATTTGAATCCCTTTGAGGTATAATCTGTCTGTTCGACATGCCATTTTCGTCAAACTGTTCTCTAAAATCCACATCATTTACTAATTCAAATGTAACAAGTCCTGTTGAAAACAATGTACCTCTTTTCACATATGGGGCATAACTCTCGTCAGCTTTACGTAAATTACCATCAGACACATTTCCTTGAGCATTTAAAGGCAATTCACAAGACAATTCAATTTCAACAACAGCAGCTTTCTTACCAGGTACTTTTAGCCCATTGTTTCTTGCTATATTCAATAGTGATTTCCTTTGTCCAGCAGCATTTACAGAAGTCTCCTGATAAACACGGTCGATATGATAATTTATCGCATCTGCAACATCCGCAAAAATATCAATAAACCATGAACCGATGCTACTATCTGAATATGAATTGGACAATTCAGGATAATATTTTCTTGTTATATCTAAAATTGAATTTCTAAAATCATCAAAATTTCTTGCCGAATACTGTATTCTACTTTCTGACATCTATCAATATATATTATAAATTCGTCATTATTTGATATTGGTTTGTCGTACCATTTTCCTTAACACTATATTTAATACTTGCCACAAGACTTCTTCCCTCGTCCATTTCATATATTTTGACATCATCCAATGAACAATTAGGTATGTTACGTTTTACCATATCCTTAATTTCTGAAACAACATCTCCAAATGTTTGCCCATCATTCGGGTTGAATATAAATTGTATCAATTTCGAGCCGAATAACGGTCTTCTTATTCTCTGTCCAACCGGTGTAAAGATAAGATGCATGATTTCGGATTTTATTCCTTCTCCCGGAGTTTTGTCTAAGTCAAAGAATGTCTTATCATCGTCTTTTATATTAAATGGAAATTTTATTCCATATTTTTGTATTCTTGCCATCTGTATACTAAAAATTGCCTATACTGATAAATATAGGCAATTCATTTTTATTTATAAAGTGTTGTCCAAATCTATCTCAATAAAATGTGGACCAACTTTCTCATATATTGTTTGATTTGATGAACCTCTAAAAGCAAGTGATACGTCTCTTTTCTTATAATCATATTGTCCGTCAACAACATAATCTACATAATATAATATTTCTTTATAACCATTGTTAAACAATTCTTCCATTGTATAACCAGTATAAAGCCATACATCTTTTCCATCACCAAATTTTTCTTTCATTTCTTTAAGCAAATTCAATACGTCATCATAACTATCTAATGGGTCTCCACCTGATAGAGTAAGACCTTTTATGTAAGGCAATGACAAAATATCAAATAATTTTTGCTTATAGTTGTCATCAAAGACTCTTCCACTATTAAAACACCAAGTCTCTTTATTATGACAACCTTTACAATGGTGTGAGCAACCTGAAACCCATAAGGTGACACGGCAACCCAAGCCATTGTTTGTATCTGGATAAGTTATCTTATGAAATCTCATAGTTAAATCTCTTTTGTGTGTTTTGTTCTATCTTCAGTTTCACACTGTTTACCATAGTTAAATGATGTCTTATAGTCACCAGTGAGATAACCCGTTACTCTTCTTAATCTAAGGATGTTACTTCCACCACATTTAGGGCAAACATCATTTATGTCACCCGTATATCCGCAATCATTGCACAAATCATTAGGAATATTAATAGCGAAATATGGAATGTCATGTTCCATTGCATAGTTTACAATTGTCTCAAGTGCCTCAATATTGTGGAGGACACTACTATCAAGTTCTACATAAGTTATACAACCCGCAGAAGAATAACCAGTCAATTTAGATTCAATATCAATCTTCTCAAATGGTGTGATTTTATGCCATACAGGAACATGCATTGAGTTTGTAAAATATTCACGGTCTGAAACATTAGGAATAATGCCATATGCATCACGGAATTTCTTTAATGCAGTATGACACAAATTTTCAGCAGGAGTATAATATACGCCAAAATTTAATTTATATTTATTTTTATAATCAGTACATTTTTCCTTAAACAATGTTTCAATTCTTATTGCTAATTCCATACCTTCTTCTGTTGTATGGTCTTTTCCTATTAACAACTGTAAAGTTTCAGCCAAACCTAATTGACCTAAAGCTAAAGTTCCATGTTTTAATGCAGAACGTATTCCTTCTTCAGGTATATAACCTTTCATCGTACCATTTTCCCACATAAAACTTGCTGATTTAGGATTTTGTTTACAAATCCATTCAAAACGTTCTAATAACATATCTTTAGCTTCTTCAATTTTTTTCGTAAGAAGTTTCATGAATTTTTCAACATCTCTATCAGCTTCCATTGCTATAGTTGGCAATATAATAGTTACAGGACAAATATTACCCCTACCATCCTTTAACTGTCCAAAACCATTTATATCAAAACCATTTGCGGTACGACAATTATGAGTAACAGTACCATCTTCAATCATATAAAGTCTATCACCATCAAGTTCAAAACCATAAAAATCATCAACACCATATTCACTGATTGTTATTACAGAATCAATTAAATTTCGTTTAGTTCTCTTATCAAATTGTATTTTTTTATTTTCCATCAAATTAGGGTCGTCAAATAAAGCAATACTTAAATGATAATAAGGTTTCAATTCACAACCTTCACAAATTCCTACACCAATACTTTTATCTCGTGCTTTAATAATTCTTGTCTTATATCCTAATGAATCAGCTAAACGTTTAGCTCCATATATTATATCAAGATTGGTATTTCCTATATTAATAGTTTGTCTTCCACGTCCTTTTCTGACCCAACCATCACTATTTATCAAACCTGCTAATAATGCGCTTCTCTGAGCTTTAGAACCATAAAAATAACATTCTGGTATATGTTTATTTTTAATTAAATCATATTCTATCAAAGCTCTTCTAAATTTATTACCTTCTTTATTGTTTAATCTTTCTTTATCTGTAATATCTACAATAAAACATTCTTCATCTTTTTCTTTTTTCACATTAATTTTTCTATCAATACTTTCAGCAAAAACTCTTAAATCTTCAATTATTTTACTTTCATTAGCATTAACACTAATTCTTGTATTGTGACTATTTCCATCTCCTAACCAAAGTCCTAAAATATATGGTGGTATTTTATATTCCTTTTCAGATAATTCATATGATTCTTTATATCCTCTAAAATTCTTTTTTGCGTTATTACTTAACAATAAAAAATCATGTACTGACATATTAACAATATCTCCATATTGTATACCTTTATACGGTTTTTTGCTATTATATCTTAAAGATAGAATATGTCCTTCATTAACGATATAATTTTCGCCTCTACTTTGTTCAACTTTAAACATTTTATCATTACCTCTAATCAAAGATTGAACTGTTCTAATTTCATTATTAACACCCATTACTTTATCTCCGACAACGATATCTTGTACGGGTTTTTTTGTTCCATCAGCCATAATTATCATGGTATCTTTAATATGACATCCCATTGTACTGAAGTAAGTTCTTGGGTCATTTTTATCATATCCTTCATTACCACTCCAATCTACGTTTGCATAATTTGGATATAGTCTCTGTGAAGTTGACTTTAAGGCTAATTGGTATAAATCATAATTTTTATCACCTTGTTTTCTATTAACACCTTTCATTAATTGAAATATACCACATGGGAAAATAGGAGTTACATGATGTTTTCCAACCCCTTTTATAGACCCTTCAAGTAATTTTTGTATAACATATCTTCCTTCAGGTAATGTACAAGTACCATAATTTATAGAAGTGAATGGTAATTGATTTCCGCTTCTACTTTGTAATGTATTTAAATTATGATACATTCCCTCAACGGCTTGTTCTAATTCTTTAATTGTACAATCTAACGCATAATTATAACAATCTACATTATCTGTATACATCTTATCATTAATCGAAGTGTCTCTAACTAAATTTTTATCCAAACTTGAAAATAATTCTACTTTTTCATTATCTTTCGCAATATATTTCAGACCATTTTTAAAATGCTTATAAAACGATAATCTAAAATATGGAACCATAATCCAATCTAAATGAGTTGCTGATACTCCACCGAATTGCTGTAGACTTTGTAATTGAAAAATTACGGCAACCAATTGAAAAGCTGTATTAATACTACTTGCAGGACGAACATCTGTTTGTCTTGTATTAAAACCATCTTTTAACAAATCATCAAAAGGTATTGACAAACAATTCCCTGTTACAATACCACCATCTAATGTAAATGTATGTGTGGTAGGTTCTTCAACACACCATGCTTCCATATATCCATTAGTACCATTTCTTGAAGCTTTTATATCAACTAATTTCCAATTAGATATTGTTTGTTTTTTTGTTAAATAGAATTCATATCTAATTCTGTTTTCTTTATAATTTGTATCTTCAATAGCTGTTTTTTGAGACCACAAATAATATCCAACAGTAGAAGCTGTATATTCTATAAATTTTTTTATTCTTTCATCAGAAGTCATAATCATAACACTTCCATTTTTCTTTTTATGTCCATCTGCGGCAATATACCCTTCAAATATATTACATAAATCATCATAAGACATTATTTTCCACAATTCATTATCTAAAAACGCTTGTTTAAATGCTCCGTTTCCTCTGTTTATAAAAACCGTGTCATTGTTATTATTTTTCTCTCTTATTGACCAACCATTTCTAAGAAAAATATTAGAATATTTATTCTTATCTCCACATAATTTAACATTCATCATCATATTAGTGATTTTTTTATGGTCTTTAGAATACATTCTATAATCACATCCATCACCAATAACGAAACCAAAACACCATAATTTTTCATTTTTGATATAATTAGTATCTATCTCATGCGTTTTCCATAATTTATCACCAATTTGTATATTATCAGTGAATTTGCCGTTTTCCAATACCCATCTATGATTTCTAGTACAAGTTACAGTTTTATATGTTAAACCACATTTAAATGTTAAATTATACATTTTTTGCTTACCATATTTTCTTACAGTTGCAGATTTCCATCGTCCATTCATATCAACCACTTCAACTTGTTGTCCATCACAACAATCCCCAAATCTTACAACACCGTTTTTTGTAATAAATTTAGTATTTGAATGGTAACAATTATGCATACCAACGGCATAAGAATCTAAATCGTGAATATAAATTTCATTATTCAAATGATTTTTTCTTGATTTTCTTGACATACAATATTTTAACGCATAATCTTTAGTAACAACACGCCCTGCTTCACCCATTCTTCCACCAAATGAAAACTCATCAACATTTGCATTTTGATTTTCAATATTATCTGCCATTAATTTACGGCTTATTGCCTTGGTTAAGCTATCTCTACTCTCACGTATTAGTTTATGTTCATATCGATAAATAATATAATGTTTTGCTACATCAGGATGTGAAGCCATCAAACAGTTCTCAACTGTATCTTGAATATCTTCTACTCCAACAACAATATCCATATTAGTATCATAATTCTGTTTTACACATTTTATTACATCTTCATTATATGTTTCATAGCCACAAGATTTAAAAGCATTTTCTAATGCTTTTTCAATTTTTCCTATTTGGAAAATATCAATAGTACCGTCACGTTTTAAAACTTTCATATCAATCTTATAATATTATTATTTGTATAATATATATATTCTAAAAACGACAAAAATTTTCACCATAATATTCAGTAAAACACATAACTAACTGAAAATCACGATGAAAATTTTTATAAAAAAATTCTAGTTAAATTCTAAAAAGCATAATATTTATATCTTATTTTTTACGTTGTGAATCTCTAACTTCTTTTGCTAAAGTATTGCTATTAGTTTGGTGTGTTTTTTCAAAATCTAATGCATCAATCTCATCGCTCTCTTCCATATTGAAACGACATGTACCATTATTAAAAATCACATTTTGTAATGCTCCACCCACTTTACCACCTCTAAACTTACTAAGGAAAACATTCATTCTTCCATTTTTTGCTTGTTCTGGCGTTCTAGCAAAAGTAACAATAACATGACCAATTTGAACTTTTTTAACAGAACCGCCTGCTTGAGCCATACCTACAAATTCAACACCAATCGAATCTTTAGTTCCTTGTACAGGACACCATAATGCTAAATCAAATTCATGAGCAATTGATTCCAATTTTCTCATTGTTATACCTTCTCTTGTCCATTCTTTATCAGCTTGACTATCACTTGTTTCTAATTTTAAACATTCAAAATAATCAACAATAACCAAATCAGGTTTAAATCCACGAGCAATTAACTGTTTAATTAATTTTTTAATTTCAGAAGCTGACATTTCACCTGATTGAGGATGTATACAAATTACATTCTCTTGTATCATATTTTTTAATTCACAGTTGTTATTGTTTATAATTTCAATAACACGTGGTCTAATATCTGGTTTAGATAATTCACAAGCCTCAATCTGAGTTATATAACCATAATATTTTCTTTTTATGTTTTTATCTTCATCTTCAAAATGAATATGTAAAACCTTAAATCCTTTATAGTTATTTGCTTCACATTTGTAAGTAGCAGCATGTGCAGCAAAGCCTGTTGTAGCACTACTTTTACCAACACCTGAAGGTGCAATAATAATTCCTAATTCACCTTTGGCAAGACCACCATATAACATATCATCCAATTTAGTAGCACCTGTAGGAATTGCACAACGATAATCTTCTTTTAAAACATCTTCCATATTATCAAATACATGATAACCATAATCTTGTTTCGTATTAGTTTCAAGAGCTTTTTTAATCAAATCTTCAATAATATAATAGTTAGATGCATCTCCCTTTTTAATAATTTCTTGAGCTTTATTAATGGCTTTAGTTAAATTCTGTTGTTTAAAAAATTTCTCAGATTCACTTTCGACCAAATCCATTCCTACCAAATCAAACTGTTCTATTTTTTTTAGTGTTGATAAGATTTCTTCTACGCTTATTGCATCACTTACTTTGCTTCTTATAATTGTTTCAATTTCAAAATAGTTTGCAACAGTTTCATTAAATGAATATCTATCTTTCATGAAACCTACAATTCGTCTTAATGGTTCAACTGTAAACATATTTTGGTCTATAATATGTTGTAAATTTATGAAAAATTTTTGGTCTTCAATAAAGCATTTAACCAATTTAAATTGGAAATCAGGTCCTAAATATTCTAAATTATCTTTATTTATTGTCTTTGCCATAATGTTTAAATTTTTTATTTAAAAAAACAACCTAATCGAAATTAGGTTGTTAAATATGCGAAACTATTATCTTTTTTTACTAAAATAATCTTCAGTTTTCTTCTTAACATAATTGCGCCACCCATTATAATAATCACGATTAAGAAGATTTAAAGCATAATCTTTACTATAAGTAACTTTATTACTATCTCTGTTAGTAAATCTTATACTAT
>NFZD01001948.1_pt1 | contig 18617 bp, 21 predicted proteins | sample 1095381 | NCBI WGS metagenome assembly NFZD01 (sample SAMN03609891, study PRJNA323583) | gut metagenome | isolation source: feces | host: Rattus norvegicus | place: Denmark: Riget | collected 2013 | reverse complement strand
GCCTGCTTTACGGCTTGCTCGGCTGTCTTGGCACTCTCAAAGGCGGTCAGCTTCTCCTGCAAGGGAGCTACCGCCGCCGCTACTGCCTGCGCCACGATGTCGGCGATGTCGGGAGTGTTCTTGTCGGGGTCTTTGTCGGGTGGGTTGTTGCCGTTGAGTTTGGCTTCCAAGTCTGCTTTCTCGCCCTCCAATCCCTTGATTTTGGCATTGAGTTCGGTTCGCACCTTGTCGGCTGCGCTCTGTTCCGCCTTGAGCATTGCCTCTGCCGCTTTCACGAAAGATTCAATCTGCTCATCGCAGGTGATGAAAGTTTCTCCGAACGCGGCTACCCTTTCAAAAGCCGATTCCGCAAGACCGAGGTTCTTGTACCCCTCTTTCAGCGCGTTCAATAATTTTTGCTTCATTTTCAATGAATTATCGTTAAACAAAAAGAGCCGACGGCGCTGTTACACGTCAATCGGCTCTGTGGCTCTATTTTAGTGGAGCATGAGGGACTCGAACCCACGACTTTCTGCTTGCAAAGCAGACGTTCTTCCATCTGAACTAATACCCCTTAAATGCACAGAGCCGACTATCCATCACGGACTGTCGGCTCTGTGGCTCTTTATATTATGAGTAAAAAATGTACATTGTTGCGGAGGACGGACTCGAACCGCCGACCTGCTGGTTATGAGCCAGCCGAGCTTCCACTGCTCTACCCCGCGGTGTGAAGCGGTACGTCCTCACGGATTGCCGCCTTAATCTTTCATGTCCTCTATATTTATGCGGATTTCCTTCCTGCATTTCTTGCACCACAGCATGATGCATCCGCCACCACGTACTCCGCACGCCCTCGCAAGTAATGACCTTATGCCATATTTCGCGCATACAGGACATGTAATCTCGTTAACCATTATACAACCTTTTACCTCATTAGTGTCTTTTTCGATGCAAAGATGAGAAAAAAAAATGATATGTCAAAATTTTTCCGTAACTTTGTGCGAAAAAAAATAAAATAATTGTGTTCAGGATATTAAATAACGACATAAAACTGCCCGAAGTGTACCCGAGGATGGAGAGGAAACTCGCCACGGTCAAAAGCAAGAGCAAAACTGTGGTAGGAGGGTTTGAACTGCGCCATAAGATAGACTATATTCCGCAGGTAGGGCTTCAGGAAAATGTATGCGCTTCGGAGTGCAACCTTATCTTCATGTGTGGTCAAGGCACATCGGGCAAGGCGCAGCCTTATGATGCCAAAGTTCTAACTCCTTATGGATTTGTTGATATGGGGTCGCTTCGCATAGGCGACTCGATTTGCAGTGTTGAAGGAAAGGTTCAAACAGTTTTGAAGATATTTGAGCAGGGAGAGAAAGATGTGTTCCGCCTAACTTTTGACGATGGTGCTTCAACGGAATGTTGTGGAGAACACTTATGGAAAGTGTATCGAAAGACATCAAAAAATTCCTTTTCACAACCACGCATAGTGCAGCTCTCCGATATGCTCGCTGACATGAGTAACAATAAGAATGTTCGTTATGCAATACCTATGACTTCCGCAGTCGAGTTCCTAAAACAAGAACTTCCAATTGACCCCTATCTGTTAGGATTAATGTTGGGCGATGGACATATTAGAAAAAACATGTCAATATTCACATCAGCCGATGAGGAATGTGTCAATGCCTTTATAAACGCAGGATATAGAGTATCTAAGCGTTTTGGAGATAATTATGATTTTAATATTAGCGGCAACGGGTTTAATCAAAACTTGATGGAACTCGGTTTGACAGGCGTACATTCAAACAGCAAGTTTGTGCCGGATTTGTACAAACGTAGCTCTATAACCGACAGAATAGCGCTGATACAAGGATTGCTCGATACAGACGGCACAGTAGATAAATGTGGGCATATAGCGTTCTATACCATTAGTCAGCAACTTGCCAAGGATATGCAATGGCTAATTCGCTCTATCGGAGGTCGATGCTCAATTTCGCATAAACACCCCAAATATACTTATAAAGGAGAGAAAAAGAACGGTCAACTCTGTTATGTCTTGAATTTATATACGTCTCATAATCCGTCTCTTGTAAGACTACCGCGAAAGAAAGCACGGCTATTCGATGGATTCAGGCATGGAAAAGCCGAGTTGAGACGCCGACTTATAAAGGTTGAGCCAAGTGGAAGAAAACAATGTAGATGTATATTGGTGTCCAACCCTGACCATCTATACATTACCGATGACTTTATTGTGACTCACAATACCTTTTCGATGTACCTAAAAGCGTTGTCGGGCATTGACAAGAAAGATTTCAAGGCTCGCCTTATCTCTGTGCGCGCGTTGGACTCGTCAAAGGGTTCTTCTATATGGTCAGACGGCGTGACAGTTTGCGGCAACTATGCTGACTGTCAAGCAAACTCGTCGGGGATACCAACATTCGCTTGGACGAAATGGAACTCTGCCCTCCAGCTCATACACTCTAACTTCAATTATGCCAACCCTGACGAGAAAAAGCTGTTTGAGGACTATGCCAAGAAAAACCAAGCGTCACTGATTATGATTGACGAGGCTACTGAAATGAACCACTTCGGGATGTTCTCGTTTTGGTTCATGCGTAACCGTGACGATTCGGGTATGATTCCACAGATGATTCTATCCTTCAATCCGTTACACGAGCACTGGACTACGCAGATGCTCAAAGACGCAGGGTATCTTGGGGAGGATTGGTACCTCAAACCCGAAATGATGGGGGCGGTGAGGTACTTCTACGTCAAGGGAGACAACCCCGAGAGCATCGTTTGGGGAGACACAAGGGAAGAGGTGGTAGAGGTTGCAAGACCGAAAATATCACAGGAGGACAGGGACGCAGGACTGACAGAGCTTGATATGGTCAAGTCGTTCACGGTGTTTACGGGAACCGCCGCAGGCAACCGTGAGCTTGTGAACGCCACAGGCGGTCAGTCCGTAGCCAACCTGCACGCGGTCGGAGGAACACAGCGAGCCATTGTCGGAGAGGCGTATTTCGGTCCCGTTGAGAACGAGGTGATAAACGTAAGCCACGAAATGATACACGCTCTTTGGAGTAACCCCATAAACGATGATGAGGATATGTATGCCACGATGGACGTGTCAGGGGGAAACATTGACAGTGACGGATGTCCGATGTGCTTCTTCAGGGGAAACTCGCTTGTTGCCATAAGAATGTTCCGTGGCGACCCGAAGCAGCTCGTCGACTGGATAGGGGCGAACCTCAGGGAGTTCGGCGTGCCCGTTGGGAACTTTGCCTTTGATGCCACAGGAATAGGAAATTACCTGCGTGCATTCACCTCGGGAGTCCCTATCACGGCAAACCGCAGACCCATACAAGAGTTGGACGAGTTGGGTAATGTCGTAAACTTAGACCTTTACTTTAACGTAAGGTCACAACTTCTTGCAAGACTTGAAGTTATGATGCAAAAAGGAGAACTTAACTTCGCCATACCGAAAGATATGGTGATACCATACGGCAGAAAAGGAGAAATGATGAGGGTTATTGATATTCTGTTCAGAGAGGTCAACGTCCTTATATTCGACAAAAAAAACGGGAAGAAATACGCAAGGAGCAAGGATGAGTACAAGGCTAAGTTCCATGCCTCGCCCGACCTTATGGACGCAATAATGCTTTTCATGTATTTCTTCCTTAACCCGAAGCCGAAAAAGCAGCCTAAGAAGCGTGTGCCCGACAATGCTTACATCAAGATGGTCAAATTGCCAAGGATAGCAGGGAACCCGTGGAGGAGACACTAACAATAATTTTAATATAATATGAAAATTTCTGACAGATTACAAAAAAAGTACTGGAGGCGGAGGATTCACCCCGACTCCACAGAGAGACACATGCCAGTTGGCGCACAGTATTATTTGCAGTCCATGCCTTCTTTCGATGACGGCAGCTTCGACGACTACACGCAGGAGGATTTTTGCCGTGAGAACGCTCCTTCTGCGCATGAGATTAACAGCCGCATAATGAGCCGCAGGGCTATCTACGAGCCGAGACGGGTGAAGGACGCTGACGGAAACCCAGTGCTCGATGATGACGGAAATCCCGTAACAGAGTGGGCCGTGGTAGGATTCGACCCCGTGGAGACAGTCCGCTTCGGCTTGCAGAAGCGCATAAACATGTCAAAGGCGGCGTTTATGGCTGGCAACGGCATTTGGATCTGCCACGAGGACAAGGAACATGACAGGGGTGAGAAGCTGGACTCATGGAAGGACAGCGCAGGTATGGACGTTGCGTGGATGGAAATCATACAGTCCTGCTACACCACAGGAGACGCTGCTATTTACCTGTACGTCCAAAACGGGCAGATAAGATTTGAGGTGTTCAGCTACAACAAGGGCGACATCCTTTTCCCGAGCTATGATGAGAACCGTAACTTTGAGCTTACAAGGCTCTATACGCTGAGGGGCAGGCGTGCGGTTGACATATATTCCGTAAACAGAATACAGACGTGGATTGAAGGATACAAGGAGGACGGAAAAAATATGTCGTGGTACTCAAAACTTTCAGGATGGTTTGCAAAGGGCATGAATTGGGCTTCCGCGAAAACGAGCGAGGACGGATGGAGGTGTCTCGCAGACAATCCGACGCAGACCCCACAAGGGATTAACCAGTGCGCTTATTTCCGTGTGAGCGACATCCCGTCAGGCGTGGCGGAGCAGGAGATACGGTCGCTCGAAAAGGCTTGCTCCTTTGTCGCGGACGGCGTGAAGTCCGTTTCACAAGCCGTTATGTTCGTGAAAGCTACTGACATAGAGACCTTGCCGAGAACTGACTCCACGGGAAAGATTATCGGCGTGAAGGGCGCGGTGGATGAACTCGCGGCAGCAGACGCAAAGTTCCTCACACCGCCAGACCTCTCGAACATCGCGACTATTGACATAACAAACAAGAAAGAGTCGATAAGCCAGTCCACAATGAGCGTGAACATCACGCCTGAGATATTCAGAAGCGCAGACCCGTCATCGGCGGCGATAAAGCTGCTGTTCACTGATACGATTATATGGTGCAAGAACAGCTTCGTGGAGCTTTACCCGTCACTCGTGCAAATGGTTGACACCTTCAAGGCTCTTGTGGCAAAGGTAGAGGGAGACGGAAAAATATTGACAATGAGGACATCTTGCGGATGCGACTTCTGGATTCCGCAGAATGACAGCGAGGTGCTGAAACGCGAGCTTGACCAAGTGACTTACAGGGTGAAGTCAAGGAAAGCCGCCATGAGCGACATCGGTAACGCGCACATTGAGGATTACGAGCAGATACTAAGAGAGTGGCGCGAGGAGCTTGACATGAAGGCGCGTGTTCCTGCCGAGGCGAAGGCAGAGGTGGAAACGAAGTACGGAGAGCCGCAGGAAAAGATAGAGGTCGTTGAGGAGGGCGGCACGCCGAAGCCTGAGAACAATATCGACAACAACGCTAAGGGAAAATCAATAACCGAATAGACAGAAAAGGGAAGAGTTTTTGCTCTTCCCCCTTTTTTTTACTTATAGCTCTCCATCACTTTCTTTGCCGCATTGGCGCACATTTTGCGGAACTCGCAGAAGTCCTTGAAATCCTGTATGTCCTCCACGCCTGCCGCCGTCTTGAACTCGCTCCAGCTGTCAGATGCGCCTATTGCCGTCACGAGGTCGCCGACAGCGTTCATCAGCAGTCCGAACTCGTCCTTCTGCGCGAAGCCTGCCTCTATGAGCTGGCTCTTGATGTGTCCGTAGTCAATATGGCGGTCAATCTCCACGGGGATATACGAGAATCCCTGTATCTCGTTTCCGTCCTCGTCTGTCTGTGTGTCTGCCTTTATGTCAAGGCACACTATGCGCGTGCTCTTGTCGTACACTGCTGGCTCACTCTCGCTGAATCTTCTCTGTAGGTTTCCTGTTTTCATAATCTTTTATTTATTTATTATTGATTTCGTCTGTCTTTTCACTGAACACCACAGGCTCGCCGTTATCCTCAAATATAACCTCATTATTGAGATTGAGCTTTACCCTGCGCCCGTGGACTTCAAGTATCTCCGTCTGCTCCTCGTCAACACCGTAGTGCATTCCTCCGCGGTCAATGAACACGGTCTTGACCCTTGTCACGCCGTTCTTCTTCATATCGTCGAGGAAACTCTTAATCTCAACTGCGTTGATTATGAGCTTGTAGCTCGCTCCCATAAAATCCAGTTTTAGCGCATACCGTCCCAGTCCCTGCGATGTCTTGATTCCGGTTATCCACCTTTCAATCTCCACGGGCTTGTTGAGCAATATCTGCATGCCGATTTTCGGTGCATCTATATACGGATTACCATTGCTGTCCGTCCTCTCTGTGCGCGTTATCGCGCAATTCTTTAATTTTACCATGTCTTTTTTATTTATCTTCCGTTCCGTTTTCATGCACCACAGGCGTTTGCAATGAGTGTTTCCCCATTTCAACATACCCCATGCGGCGTTGTCAAGTTCTTCAAGACGTTTTTTGTTTGTCACTCTCGCCCTGCGCCTCAGCCACCTAACCTTGTCACTCTTGCGCCAGTACATATCGTTCCGACTCCCGTAAAAGACAAAGCCCATCATGTCTATGCCTTCATGCACCCTGTGAATCTTAGGCACGTGCATCTTGAATCCCAGTTCAGCCAGATAATTCTCCGCTCTCTTCATCTTCCTCTTCACCTCGCCCTTGGTTGCTCCCGTGAAGAAGAAATCGTCAAGATAACGCCTGTAGTCATCGCATTTGTTCTCCTCGGTCATAAAATGGTCAAACCCATTCATTCCAAGATTTCCTGCGCCTTGACTCGGACGTATGCCGAGAGGTATTCCTTTGCCTTCGGGAGCAAACTTCTCAAACGGCTCAACGAATGCCTTTATAAACTTCTCGTCCTTAAACAGTCTCCGCAACTCGTTTCCAATATGCAGGTGCTGGATATTGTCGTAATACTTGCAGATGTCTCCCTGCGCGTACCATCTTTCCGTGCCCCTATATTTGCGGAGGCATTTCTTTATTGACAGTGCGCAGGCTATCTGTCCGTACCCCTTACGGCTCGCGTATGTGTGCCGTATGTGACTCCTGTCTATTCTCCTGTCGGCTGCCATCACAAGCAACTGGTGCTCAATGTGCGATGGATGGAAGTGCAGCTTGGCTATGTCGCGCAGCTTATCCTGTCCGCTCACCCTCTGCTCGTGTATATACTCGCCTGTCTGCATTCTGTTTTCCAGTATCATCTGCTGTATCTCGCAGAGGTTCTGAAATCTGTTTGCAACATGGCGCACGACACCAGGGTTGCGCATCTTCCGCTTGGTGGAAACGTTCTCTGCCTCCACGATGTTCTCCCATTGAGCCATCTGCTCATAAATGTAACCAACTCTTTTCATTCTGTTTCTCTTGCTATCGTCTCTGTGTGAAGCGTTCAAATCCTTCCGGCTTACTAACATCACGGGCGGTCGGGCTGACCCGTTCCGCGCAAGGTGAATGTTGTTCCGACCACACGTGCTATACATACGCACACGCTGCCGAGGCTCACGGTATTCGGGTGCGTTCCCATGACGCAGTACTGACACCCTAATATTTTATTTTTTCGTTTTCGTATAGTTAGGCGAGCCGAGATGTTCGCGTTCGAGTTCGACCAAGCGTTGTTCGAGTTCGAAGAGGCGAGACCGCAATTCGCACCGTTGTTCGAGTTACCGCCGACAAACCACAGCTCATATACCGTTTTGCCTGCCACTGGAGTAGTGGACTTTGTTAATTTTTGTTTACTCTCGTATTCTCCTTTTGGAGCCGCCGCGCCTTTAGGGGCGCGGTTTTTAAGCGTTCAGCTCGGCGAGCTTTTTCGCGGAAACTTCGGTCGTGTAGCCATAATAAGCAAGGCGAGCCGAGATGTGCGCGTACGAGTTCGACCAAGCGTCGTGCGAGGCCGAAGAGGCGAGACCGCAACGCGCACCGTTGTTCGAGGAACCGCCGACAAACCACAGCTGACCACTGTCGCCATACCAGTAATAGTCGCCATAACTTATACCTGCTATCGCCTGCTTTGGTATCATATACACTCCCTGTCCCTTCTCGCTTGTGATAATGTTCATACCCGACGGTGAGCCATTTGCGGTCAGTCGTGTTAGGATAGCCTTCTCCACATTCGCAAACGTCGCTGCGGTTGGTGTGTCTGTCGGCATGAAGTTGCTTCGCCAGCAATACACGTCTGTACCTACCGAGCACAGCCCCTGCACCATTTCCCAGTATTGCCCCCACGGATTTTCAAAGCCTGCCACATTAACGCTGTGAACGGTCTCACTGTTGGCGTCCACATTTGCCATATTGCCGTCATAGTCGCCGAGCGAGAGTGTCGAGCCTGTCTTGATTCCTTTCTGCGCTATAAACTTATCCGATGCGCTTGTTGATTCCGTTCCGTCAAGACCTACTCCCCAAACGAGCGTTCCGTCAGAACCCTTGCAGTTCTGCGAGTCACGGTAAGCGTACTTGCTCATCATGTGCCACAGCAGGTAGTTGCGGAAATCGAGGTTTGCAAGACCATGGTTCTTCGACCGTGCCTGCGCGAGATTGAAGAACGCGTTTATCGTCTTGTAGTTGTCAGGAACATAGCCGGGCAGCGAGCGCATTTTGCCGCTCATAACCGATGCCTTGAACTTTCCTACTACCTGCTCAGGGATAATGAAACCGTCCGGCAGCGGCACAAGCGAGAGCCACAGACGCTGTATTGTCGTTGCTCCCACCGTCACTGTCTGCACGCGCCCGTAGGTCTGTGGGATAATCTTCATGAAGTCGCAGTTGGCGTAAGCCGACACGATTGTGCCGTCCTCGTTAAGCAGATAGTCGCCCTCGGCGGTATATCTGTTATCGTCCCTGTTCAGCTTGCAGTAGTTGCCGTTTGCGTCCATCAGTACCGATACTGCCGAATCCTCCCACATTTGACGCATTCCCATGTTGCCGCCAACGTCTACCCTCGTTGCACCGAGCGATGAAGCCTTGTTTACGTCGATATAGAACGCGAGGTTGTTCAACACCTGGCCGTCCTCTTCTGCGAATTTTGCCAATGCCGAAGCGAACTGTTGTTCTGTACCTGTAAACCCTCCTTCTTGTGCAGATTGATATGCGGATTTCCCGTCAGCACCATCTGCGCCTGGGGCTCCAGTATCTCCCTTGTCGCCCTTATCTCCTTTGTCGCCCTTCTGACCTTTCAGAAGAGACGCCTTCATCTTCCCGTTTGCCCCGTTTTTTGCGAACGGGATTTCTTCTGTCCCGTCTATGCTATCTGCAAGCGAGAACTGAGATATTTTCTTTCCTGTAATCTGTATGTCTGCCATATATTTTTATTCTTGAATGATTGGTACTGCATTTTCGGACATGATAACTAATCCGTTTTCCGTAAGCAAAGCGTCTGAAAGTATGTACGTGTCGCCTTGTGGCGGTACAACAGCTCTGCATGAGCCGCCTACCAGCTCCAAGGGAACAGCGTCAAGCGTTACGCTTCCAATACCTATTAGAGGTAACGTTATGCACTCCATAGCTACAGATATAACGCTTTCAACACCTCGCTTTGAGTACGCAGCTCTACCTCCACGCCTTCGGGCATCTTCAACTCGAACAAGATGCTGTTGCTGTACGGGTTGTGCATGGTGCGCACAACGCTCGGAGGCATGTTCGGGAAGTTAGCGGAAACGGAAACAGTTGCGTCTCCCTTAAAATGAATTTGGACAACACCTTGTGTTATCGGCAATTTGCTTACGTAGGTCGTTCCTACTTTCTGAAATGAAAATTCTGTCATGTCTTTTTTTGTGCAAAGATAAGAAAAATGGTTGAAATGACAAAAAGACGGGGATTTTTTTTCCCGTCTTTGGTTAAAAATCATAAACGCCCAAGTTTATGCAGTCCCCGTTCCTCGCCACTTTCACGTCTATCTGCAATTCTTCCGAGAACACGCGGTATGCCGTTCTCTTGTCGAAATTGCTTGATGAGCGGTGTATGAGCACAACGTGGCGCAGGCTGCTTCCACGCAGGCGGCTCACGGCATCCACGGTGTCGCAAATCTCCATGTGCGAGCGGTAGTCCGACCTTATCTCCTCGCCCCTGTCTATGTGCCCGAGGATTATCTCGTGAATGTAGTTGCACTCGATGATGATATTGTCGGGCAGCGGTTTCAGTGTCCTGTACGGGAAACGCTCTGCATCGGTGCAGAAAAGGAAATATCCGCATTGGGGATGGCGTATGTAGTATGCGTAATTCTCGCAATCGCCGTGGGGTACGGGCAGGGGAATTACGTCAAACGCGCCTATCATGTGCCTTGTCTTTCCCTTTATGGTGTCAACGCCGCCGTACTTGTCCGCAACGGAGCGGCATGAGTATATTTTGAAGTACTTCGCATATTCGGGAACGTGCTTCGCATGGTCGCCATGTGCGTGTGTGACGATAACGCCACACACGCCCGATATGTCGTAGTCAAGCCGTTCCAGCACACTCTCCAGCGGCATTCCGCACTCGATTATGAGCTTGTCTTTTCCGCAGGTGAGGATATATCCGTTTCCGCTGGAGCCTGTGCCGATTACAGAGAGTGCTTCCATAGCCGTCAGCGGTTGTCCCCATTTCCTCCGAGCTTGCCGCGAAGCTGGCGTGAATGAAGTTTTTGATAGTTTATTTCAGCTATCTCGTCAAGTGTGTAACCAAGGTCTTTGGATAGCGTGGCGCAATACCAAAGCACATCGCCAATTTCCTTTGCTATCTCGGCTTTCTTCTCGCTGGTAAACTCCGAGTTGTTATCGCGGATAACTTTCTTCACCTTGTCTGCCACTTCTCCCGATTCTCCGCATAGTCCCAATGCTGGATAAATTATCGGTGTGGGATAGATGGCTGTTTCAAGTGCCTTCTGTTGATATTCGTTTAGTGTCATCTTTTATAAATTTTCCGTTAATTCGTTTTCTATTTATATGTTTATTGTGAAGCGAAACATGTTCGCTTTTTGTCATCGGTTGTAAGTTTGAAAGCTCATTGTTATTGTGGTTAAAATCCTTATGGTGAACCTCAATTCCTTTACGCAGATAAAACCATCCGTCAACCTCTTCAAAATAATCAGGATTGAACAGATAATGATTTTTCTCCACGAGATAGCGGTGTTTTTTGACTCTCCCGTTGACGGAGTATTTATGCCATTCGCCGACATAGGTCATCTGTTCCAACAGCCTATTGTTCCTTTTGGGGATTTCATCGTGTGTGAAAGATGCGTTCATTTTACCTCTTAACCCATATTGATGATTTCCCTTGCCTGACATTAATACTTCACGATGTTTTGCAAGGCATTGCCTATTGCAATAATGATGCTTAACTTTGTCGTAGTGGCTCTTTTTAAGCCGGACTTCTTTGCCACACCAATCACAATGAGTAACAACCGAACTTAAAGTACGTCTGCGAACTTCAAGAGCAAGACAACCACAAGATTTTTTAATTCCACTTGTAAGCTGTCCTCTGACTGACAAAGTTTCTTTTCCGCAATCACATTTACATAGCCATACAGATTTTTGATTACGAACACCTGTATAACTAATTACAACAAGCCTTCCGAAACGGCGACCTCGAATGTCCTCGATATGCTTAGGAATTGGCATCACCGTCTCTTCCATAATACTCCACAATATTTGTTTTACTCAATGACAGAACCTCGGCATCAGTCATTCCGGCTGCAATCTCAGAATTAACCGCTTTGTAGGCATCTTTGAAGCTGTCCCCTCGGACATACCATGTGCTTACGGTCTTTTTCTCCTTGCCGCTTCTCTCGTCAAGGGAAATGAAGGCGACCTTTGCGAAGAAGAAGTCCTCATGCTCCTTCTTGCCTATCACGTCAACGCCCTTTTTCTCCGTTACGGAGCTGACCTCCAAATCCTCGTAGAAGCTGGAAAGATCCTTAATGGCTCTCGCCTCAGCTTCGGTACATGACATGGCGTCTATCAAATATGCCTCGGTGACTTTCTTCGATGCGCCGTCCTCCATAACTTTCACGAAGCTGCACTTCACTATAAATTTGCTCATAACTTATTGATAATTAAGCAATTATACACTTTTGTTAAACGTTTTGTTCAACACTTCTGATTTCCGCCTTGAATTTCTCGCTGATACGCTTACGCTCCTTTGGCGATGCTGCGGCATACTCGGCGGCTTCTTCCATGAATGCCTGCGAGGCTACCTCCTCGAAGTCCTTCACGTTCTTTGCCGCTGACTCTGCTTTCTTGTTCATGCGTCTCTGCCATTTGGTTATGGACTTTGTAATGTCGTCCACAAAGCCTTGGTCTTTCGTGAGCTGCTGCGAGGTGACATACAGCATGGCTGCATAGCCGTGTATCTGCTCTGTCATGTCCTGCTGTGCCGCCGCCAACAGGTAGCCGTAGGCGTACGTGTTGCCTGCTATGCGCATTGACCATACATTTGACACGGTTGTTATCTCCATGTAGGTGTGCTTCAAGTCACCTTCCTTGTAGTAGAAGCTGACGATGAAGCCGCCGCACTCGACGGTCTTCATCGGTTTTTGCTTGAATATTCCCATAGCCTACTCCTCGCCGTTAAAAATCCGCATCTTGAACTTCCTGCACCTCTGCTGGAGCTTCAACGGGAGCAGCCTCAGTAGGCACTTCCTCAAACTCTACTCCCTCCTCATAGTCATCTGCATCGGACACTACATCACCGCCGTTCTCCGCGCCTGTCTGCGGCGCAAAGGTTGCAAGCTCCGGTGTGCTGTTCACGATAAACGAGCTGGCACTGTTGATGATGGTCTTCATAACCATCTTCTCGGGGAAGGTCTTGTGTACACGTAAATCCCTGTCCGTTGACTTGCTCCATGCGGTGAGTATCTGCTGGCGTGTCATAATATACAAGTCACGACCGCCGTCAGAACATGGGATATAGACGTATGCGCCGACAAATGGCTTGTCTATGCTCTCCAAGGTCTGCGTGTGCTCCACAAGAACCCTGCGACCTGTGCTCGGGTCTGTATCAAAGGCAAACTTGTCCCCCTCATGAACAACCCTCGGCGTAAGCTCGAAATTGTGGTATATGCGCTTTATCTGCACTGCCCTGCCGAAGTACTCCTCTTGGAAGCACAGCTTATCGCCACGCTTGATGAATGCTCCGTGCCCCTTGGAAACGTCAAGTCCCTTTGTTACCATCTTGAACAGGGAGGTCATAACAGAGCCTTTCGTGCATTGGGGCAGAATCTTGTTGCCCTTGCTGTCAGTCAGCTCGTTCAATACGAGCATTGATGCCTTAACTGCGTTGACATAGTTGTAGTCCTTCGGCATGGTTAGTCCCGTGTTCACGAGCGTGCCTACTTGGTTGATTACGAGTTCCCCGTAGTCTTCCTTCTTTGCAATTTGCTTGTTTTCTTCCATAATCGTTTATTTATTAAAAATTAAAATGGTACATCGTCATCGTCCTGCGCTGCTGGCTGTGTAGGAGGGAAAGGTGCCTGTGCCGTTGCCGCCTGTGCCGTTGCCGCCTGTGCCGTTGCCTGAGTCTTGTCAACCTTCCATGCGTTAATCTGATTGAACCACCTGCCATTGTACTCGTGTGCGTCCATGTCGAAGCCGACGGTAACGACCTCGCCGACATTGGGGCATATCTCCACCTTGTTGAACAGCGTGAAGCAAGCCTTCTTCGGGTACTGCTCCTCCGTCTCGATTACAAACTCTTTCTTCTGCCACGAGTTTCCCCGTGAGCTTGTGCCGCTCTGTGTTTCAAGGACGGCAATACATTTTCCTGTAAGTTCCATGATGTTTTATTTGTTTGAAATGTTACTTAATTCTATCTGTTTAACCTCCTCCATGCACTTCGCAATCCAGCCGCAAAGGTAGGCAAAAGGCTCTTGATTCTTCGGGTCGTGATATGCACCGATATAGTCGAATATCTCCGTTGCAACGTGTATTGTCTCGTGTGTTATAATGCCTAACCTTTTCAGAGCCTCCAAATCTTCAAACCTTACGAGAATCCCGCCTCTGATTTCAGGCTTCAGTTTCCTTATATGGTCAACTTGTGCATAAGAAGCCTCTTCTATGGATTTCAAATCCTCAAACTCATCTTTCAGTTCATCAAACGGCACTCCTACCGTAACCCACAACTTACGGGGATATATCTGTGGGTCAAACTCGTATATCTTCTGCTTTTTCATTTATCAATTTATCTAATTTCTATACAAACATGCTTCGCTTCATCAACACATTTTGCTACCCATCCGCACAGATAGGCAAAAGGCTCGTTATTTTTCCCTTTATCACGTTCTGCGCCAATATCATTAAATATTTCGCTCGCAACGTGCTCACTTTCGTGCGTTATGGTTTCTGCGTCCATGTCTTCCGCACAATGGTATTGCACAAGATAACCAAGGTCTCTGCCTATTCGTCTTTGGACTTTTTGCACGCTTCCTCTTTTATTGGGCGGTATAAGCCGAACATCGTAGAATGTATGCTTTAGTTTCTCTTCCGAAACGCCAATAGCTACCCACAGCATACGAGGATAGATGTTAGGATTGAACACATATATTTCGTCCATAATTGCTAATTCTCCACCTTTCCCGACAATATGTCGCTTAATTTTACTTTATTCTTCCTGTCAATCTCATCTATCACCTCCTGCGGCACGTCAAGAACCGTGCAGGGGTCATACTTGAAGCCGTGCTCCTCGGCATACCGTCTCGCCTTGCAGTACTCGCAATCGTCAAATATCTTGCCTTGCAGCTTCACGCCCTCGACAAACAGGCGGTATCGGCACTCGCTCTTGCAGCGTGCAGGTAGTATGCGGACGGGAGCGGTCTCCACCTTGTCCTTCTCCTCGAACATTCCTACCCTGTCAGCCATCTTCGCAACGGCATCCATTTCCTCAACGGACTCAATACTCCCCTTCATCTTGTCTATCACCTTGTCCGTGAAGCTGTCAACGGCTTTCGCCTTGCGCTTCTCCCTGTCCTCCTCGGTAGGCTCTGCCTCATTCTCGCTTACCGTCTTTCCCTCCAGCAGGGCACGGTATGTGGAGACATATTCTTGCACATCTATCGATGCAAAGAATTGATTCGTAGCCGTGAATAGATTCTTCCTTGATACAGCGAGGTCGGGACGGACAAATATCCGATATGCTTCCTCACGCTTGCAGCCAGATAAGACGTACCATGTGAGGCAGTTCTTTTCCTCCTCCGAAAGAGCGTAGCCTCTTCGGGACGGCCGTAGGGGTATGTTTGTCTTTGCCATAGTCTCAATCCAAATAATCAGTTATTACATCCTTGAACTCCTCCAGTGACCGAATAATGACATATTTGTAGCCTTGCGCTTCCATCCGCCTTTGGAACTCCTTTTGAGCCTCGCTCTGCACACCTATATCGGTCTTGAACTCTATTGCAAGCCCGTGATAACGATGGCTTGGGATAAACAGGAACGTGTCGGGTGCGCCTGCCACAATGCCGAGGGACTTTCTTATTGAGCCGTCTATCTTGCTGCGTCTGTTGCCCTCGTTGGGTATGTGGATATACAGCCCCCTTGTTTCGGGTCTTGTGTTCCACAGCCATTGCACACAGGCTGCCTGTATCTTCCCCTCGGGGTTGCTGTGGGTGCGCCTTTGGGGACGGGGTGGGGTTTCGTGTATCATTTCACCTCCATATAAAGCATTATTGCATAATTAGCCAAGTCTATCAGCGTATCTTGGATGCTCTCGTCCTTAATCTCACATTCGCCATTCAACATAAGGTTCTCCAAGCGGTTAAACTTGTCGGATATGCGCACAAGTCCTGCAACCGCTCCGTATCTCTCTATTGACCTACTGAATGAGTTGCCATAGTCCTTGTTCTTCTTCTCGTACAAGTCTGCCATCTGTTCGGTTATTTGCCGAAAACACTCCACTCTGTCTTTGTCGGGTGCTGTAACTATTGTCGCAACACCGTATTTGGGGGATTGTTCCATACCTTACTCCACCTTGAAATCATCCTCACTCACCACAAGCAAAATAACCTGCCCGTCATGCTTCGGAATGTTCATCTCGTTCAAGCTCTCTGCGTTGTCAATGAATATCGGAAGCGTGACACCGTAATGCTTTTGGAATGCCTGTGAAAGCTCCACGCCTATCAATATCCTCGATGCGTAGTTGTTGCTGCCTGTCACGCCCTCGTACTCCAAAGAGCAGCAGTCAACGAGCGCGCCCGACTTGTTGTATTGGGTCATTACGACATTCACCTTATCGAAGTTCACGTTCACACGGCTCTTGATGATGTCCGCGTACTCACGCTGGTATGCCTCCACCTTTGCCTTCAAGCGGCGGTTCTCCACCATTTCCATGTTTATCTGTGTCAGCTCACCGTTGAGCTTGTCAATGACCTTGCGTGCCTTGTCTATGTCGGAGCGGCGGGGGCAATTGTCCATTATCTCCTTTATCCTCGTGTTTATGTCGCCGATGCGAAGCTGCATTTCCTCGGTCTCGCATACGCTCGGAATGACGGTCTTTTCCTCCTCCATCTTGCGTATCTCCTCCATATAGCCGCTGTCATCAAAGGGCACGAGGCTCTTCTTTGTCTCATACAGCTGCTTCTCCAGCCCTGTAATATCAATTTCCTTGATGCCTGCAAGCTCCGCCTCGTATGCGCTTATCTGTGCCTGCGTTTCCTCCAGCCTGCGCTTCTGTGCCTTGCCCATGTCGATGTTTGCCGCCAAGTCTGTATGCTTGCGCTCGTTGAACTCGGCGATTTTATCTTCTCTCGTGTCACCAACAAACGGCTGACCGCACACAGGGCACTCGCCGTCAAACACCCTGTTCTTTATGCGCAGGTTTTCCTCACGCAGGTTCTGCAATGTGGCTTCAAGACTTGCCGCCAGCAATTTTTCCGCCTCTATCGACCTGTGCATCGAGGCTCTTCTTGACGCTGCCGTGCGGTTGCTCTCCTTAGCGTCTGAAAGGGCTTTCTCGCATATCCTAACCTTGTCCTCATGCTCACGGTTGTGCTTATCCCTCGCCTCTTCCATCTCACGGCGTTTCTTTGATATAGCGTCCTCCTCCGCCTTGCGCTTCTCCACATAGATGTCGTTCTGACCGACAAGGGACTTCATCCTCTCCTCTATGCCGCTGCGTTCGTTCTCCAGTTTTGCGACTTCATTCTCTGCGTCCTCTATGTCCGAAATCCTCGGCATGGACTCGACGTGGGTGTTTATCTGCGTCTCGTGGGTCTTCTTGCTCTCCTCCAGCTCGTTTATGCGAGCCATATAGGACTTGCGCAGGGACTCGGGGTCTTTCCTTTTCAGGCTGCCCGCTATTGCCGTGTAGTCGCCCTTCATGTCCGACATTGTGATTGTCCCTGCCATGCCTGCGAGAGCCTTGCGCAGGTCTTTCCAGTCGTCCAGCAGCCTGTAATAGCCTACGTTTATCATGTATTTCAGCGGCTCGCCCTTGCCGAAGATGGACTCGACCTCACTCTTGTATTTCGTTGCGGAGACGCTTATGCCGTCTATATAATATTCGTAGACATCGTTTCCTCTGACAAGCTCCTCGCTGTCTGACATCTTCCACGCATGATGAGCCTTTCGGGTGAGTGACAGGCGCACGCCGTCTGTGTCAAACTCGCCTGTGACGCTCACATAGCCGATGTTCTGAGGAGTATAGCTCACTCTGCTGTCGAACAAGTTGAAGTTTGCCCTGTCATCCGCATCGTAGCCTGACAGAAGAAAAAGGAAGGCGTTCATCACGGTGGTCTTGCCGCCGCCGTTCCGTGAGCTTATCACGGTTGTCCCGTCAGAGAAGTCTATATCCCTGCTCTGTCCGCGGAAACCCTGATAGGTCAGTTTTTTTAATGTTACCATAAAAATAAAAAAAGGCCGTTCGATTGTCCCAGCTATCACCCTGAGAGTCTCTACTAAGCCTTTATTAGTCGTTATGCGTTAAGAGGTGACAGTCTCTTTCTGTTTTCTGTGTGCAAAGGTACAACATTTTTGTGAATTACCAAAATAAAGTGCTATTTATTTAAGATTTTTTAATTTTATTGCCAAACTGCTTCATAAACACAAAATAATACTTATTTGCATCTTTTTCGGTTTTATCGGGACTAATTGCAAGATATGCTTCTTTGAAAGCCTTACGTTCCGCACCCTCATTTGCTATACATACACTTATCAGTATTCGAGGTAAACTCCAACCTTGTAAACGTTTCTCGGCTGCAAATTTAGAAATAGTATTTTGCTCGTCGTTAACAACTTCTTCCAAATGTAATACATACTCATCTTTTTTGTCGGGGAAAATATATCCGCAATTAGGGCAGACTTTCATTTGTACGGGTATTCGGCTTCCACATCCATACTTGCCGTTTCTGTCCTTTGTTTTAGTATCGCAATCTTTCAGTACAGGTAAACCTCCTCCTTGACTTGTTGTGTGCCACAAGCAGTATTCGATGTCCGCATCATACAAACCTAACCGTCTCCAATTATCCCCACAATCCAATATGATAAATTCGTGCTTGTTCTTTGTAACTCTCGCTCCACGCCCGATGGCTTGTCTGTAACGTGCCATTGATACGGTCGCAAAGTCAAGTATTACACACTCGACTTCGGGACAGTCAAATCCTGCTGTAAGGCAGTTTACGTTTACCAAAACATCAAACTTGTTTTTCTTGAACTC
>NFZD01016492.1_pt1 | contig 18632 bp, 18 predicted proteins | sample 1095381 | NCBI WGS metagenome assembly NFZD01 (sample SAMN03609891, study PRJNA323583) | gut metagenome | isolation source: feces | host: Rattus norvegicus | place: Denmark: Riget | collected 2013 | reverse complement strand
TCATCAGCAGTCCGGCTCCGTCGGCCACGGCTTTCATGTTTCCGGTGTCTGAGCCGTTACGCATCAGCACATCGGCGGCATGGCGCACTTTGATGGTTGAGATGTTGCGCTGCCCGGTGGTGTAAAACGAGGAGATGTAATCTATCAGCTTCAGGTCGTTGCGCAGCTCGCTGTAAGTGCGGTTCCACCGGTTCTGAAGGTATTGGCGCAGGTCGATAAAGGGGTCGGTGGCAAAGCGCTTGTAGGCATCCATGCACACTTCTATGCGGCGTTTCTGCTCATCGGTAAAGCTCATATCCTGCCAGCGAACGCCTGTTTCAAAATGCTTACGCAGCTTGTCGTAAAATCGTTGTGATATGTTTGTTGCCATGTTTCTTGTGTTATTTTTTTGTGTTGTGGCTGTTCTGTCATTCGGTTTCCATCAGCAGGGAAATCAGGCTGTCTTCGCTCTTGAATACCGAGCGTGAGGAATAAGATATGTAATGGGGTGGTTCGCCCGGATAACTGCCGGGAATTTCTTCCATGCAGCGTATCTCTGTACCGGTTCTTCCGATGTGTATGTCAATCGAGTAGATGGGAAAGCTGTGGGCTTTCCCTCTCCCATCGATTACCCACACGGTCTGACCTATCTCAAAGGGAAGCTCTAATTTCATGGATTCTGTGGTTTTTTCGCGGTTTTAAACAACTTTTTCGTGCGGGCTTTCACCTGAAACATTTCCTCCACTTCTTCATATTCTCTCTTTGAGCCGGTAAGGGTAAACATCTGCATGGCTCCGCTTTTCTCGCTATTGATGCTTCCTTGTATCACAAGGGTCTTGCTGGCGGTTTTTACGGCAATGCAGCGGAATCCGATGGTGTCTTCACACACCGTGAGGCGGCCTTCCTGAATAAATCGCCCCAACTGCTCGCGCAGCTCTGCACGCTGGTTGAAGGTGGCTCCCGATGATGCGGGCTGGGTTATCAGCACCATTTTCCTGACGGCAGGAAAATGGTTTTGCGGCTGCGACGGGTCGGGATAGACCTTACTCAGCACCTTGCGGATGGTGGATATGGTCTTGACATCGAGGCGCACAAGGGCAATATGGAGTTCTCCACCTTGGAGGTAGCCGGAAAGAACATTCAGAAGGTCGGTCAAATCCCAGTCGGAATAGCTGAAAAAGTGGGCCGACATTTGCTTTTCGGTGCATTGGGTTATCAGCTCATCGAGCTGCTTATGGTAACAGCAGGGTTCAATCAGTCGCATTTTCGCCTCCTTTCTCAGACGGGGTTTCTGATGGCTGCTCTGTTTCTTCCGTTACAGGCTGGCTGTCGTTGATACCGGCTACCACCACTCCTGCGACGCTCAGCACATCGGCTGTTTTCTTCGGGAGGGCTTCACCCCACTCTATCAGTTCTTTTACACGCAGAGCCAGTTCTTTCTTGTATTCATCGGTTACTTTTACATCGCTCCGGCGGATGTATTTCTTATCGAGTTCGATGCGTGCTTTCTTACAGGCATCGCGCATCTGAAGGTCGGGCATCTGCTCTATTTCTTCACGGGTGTATTCGCCGGGGCGTTTCATATCAAACAGCGGTTCAGGTTGTGTTTCGGGGGTTTCTCCTTTAAGGAAACCATCGACTTCAGCCCAGAACGAGCGGATTTTCTGTTCGGCTCTGACGGCTTTTTCTGCCATATCGGCACGGGCTTCATCGGAAATATCAGGATGCTCGGCCATTGCCTCCAGCCGACCGCGGTAATCGGCAAGTTCAAGGTACATTCCGGGAAGTTCTTGCTCGCCACGGATGCGGAGTTCTTGGGGAAGGCGGTCTTTATATAACACAAAATCCTTGGGGCGCAATCCGTCGATGGTTTCTTCTTTGTATTCTTTCCGTTTCAGTGTTCCGTCTTCGTCGGGTACTCCTTCATGGGGAACGATGGCACGGAAATGCTCGTTTCCCTTTCGGGTGCGATGCTCTGCCATGCCCGATTTCTTGCGTACATCGGCAAGAAACAGGTTCATTTTTTTTAGCGCACGGGCTGCTTCGTAACGATATACACTGCTCAGAAAGGGGCGTGCATTGATTATGGCAGATACCAGACGGCATCCTTCATCGAAGTCTTTCACGGGTACGTGCTGCCAGCAGTCGGCCAGCGCCAACAGTTCCGGAAAGGTCTCTTCACTCCATTTTACGGTGCGGTCAAGGTAATCTTTCTTTTCTTCCTTGTTCATACTTCTCCAGTCGTTTAGATACTCTTTTTCGGTAATCATGTTTTTATTTTGTTCGTTCTTAATCTATTTACCTCAAAAGTAGGGAATATCGGGCTGCTGTTTAAGGACAAAAAAACGGGATGGCACAGCCTCACGGCTACACCATCCCGGTTACAAGAATAATATTTAAAGAATTGAATAGCTTTCTTAGGGTTATCCTCCTGCCCCCACCGAACTTTTCAGTGTCAACGTACCGTTCCACTTGATGGTAGAATAACGGCATGGATTGCAGGTTACGGTTACAGTATGGCCGTTGTCTGAATCAGGGGTAGTACCGCTGTCGAAGTTGCTGTTGACCTCAGTACCGAATACCGGGTCATAGACTACGTAATAGCCGGTTCCATCGGGACATTCTACCATCCATACGGCATCGCCTCGGTTTTTCAGAATGCGAAGTATATGGGCAGCATTGTCCAGGTCTTTGTCGATGACAAATTCAAGGGTTACGTTCCATCCTTTTGCTCCGGCGTTACCGGTCGATGAAAGATGACCCGACTGCTTCTTGATTTTAATTACATTGGCTCCTTTACCTTCGGCAAACGTGAAAGCTGCTTCGGCAAAAGCTGCGCCTTTTTCATCGAACGTGGGGGCTGCTTCCAAGTCTTCCGGGAAAAAGACATATACCTTGTTTCCCAAGCCAGAGAAAGCTTCACCACATCCGGCATCGGCCAAACCGATGTCCTTCAAATCGCAGGCTGCTCCATGCATTGCAAATGTTGATAGCATAACTTATTAGGTTTTTGTGTTTGTGAATAAGGGAGAGAGTGGGATGGCTCTCTCCCGGTTAATTATCGCGTGATGTTACTCTGTCTTCTTGAAGATGGCTTGCAATACAGTGGGGTATCCGCTGTAAACAATGCTTCTCGGATTCAGTGTAGCTCCATCGCTCCATGCCACGAACTCATGACTTGATTCGGCTTGTGGGGTAAGGGTGATGGTTTCGCCTGCTTCGTACTCGTCTTTCTGAGGGCTTACCTGCACTTTACCCATCTCTGGGTCGTTTGAAGTGATGGTCAGTGTGTTTTTCTGGTAATCGCCGTTCAGCTCTTCAATTTGAGTAACTGTACCGTTGCTTACGCAGAATACGCTTCCTGACGTATCGAGGATGTGTGCTCCCTGAGTACTCTGTACCTGGAAGATCAAGACGTTGAAGTCTTTTTCAGAGTGCGACAGTTTCACGCTGTTCCAGTCGTTTTCCTTGTCAAGAGCGAAACGCAGGTTTCCGGGAACAGTGGCAATCATGCGGTCGCCCTTGCCGATGATGGCGTGAGTTACCAGCTCGATGTTTTCCATGCCCACGAACTTGAAGTTTTCGCTTCCGGCGTTAGCCGACTGCAAGCCGGTGAACTTGCGCATGTAGCTGTGGATAATGAGGCGTTTCTGCTGCGGAGTCATGTAAACCAGAACTCGCTCGGCGTTGCGCAATGCAGGATGCCAGCCTTCTACCCATTCAACGAATGCGTCGTAGTTTTCTCCGTCTTCGGTTTCGGGACCAGCCTGAATAGGTGTGCAGTCAACAAGGTTCATCTGACTTTTGCTGATTTTACCCATATTGATGGCTTGGTCAATCAAAGTCCAATAACCATTATACAAGCCCAACGGATGTCCTGCGCCCAAGGATTCTTTACCGAAGAGCAGGTTGCTCAGTACATCGCCGGCATACTGCTTTCCAATCTGACGGATGATAAATTCAGACACCGGAGCATCATAGGTCTGATTGGAGCCCGAGATGGTGAACGGCTCTTTCTCACGGAAGTTCTGCAAGTTTTCTTCGTAACGCGCCCATGACTGGTACACGGTCAACTTGCTTTCCTCCATATATCCCAGCTTTGACTTCAGGGATTCGCCCTGCTTGTAACGGCGGGCTTCACCACCCTTGCGGCGGAAAATCATCTGGGTGCGTTCAAACTCGGTATCTTCAATGACTTTGATACCCAACTTGCGGAACACTTCGTAGTTTTCGAGAACTGGACTCTGTACGATGTCCGGTTCGAGGATGTTGGTAAGCGTTTTTACGTTATCCTCACTCAATGCGTAGTATTTTGACATATCGTTTCTGTGTTTAGGGTTTATGTATTGTGTTGTTGTTTCTTATTGGCATCCTTTTCTGGCCAGCTCTTCTTTTCGCTGATTCATGCGTTCTACTTTTTCTGCCCAGCTCAGGTTTCCATCGCATACAGAGCTTACCTTAAAACCACCTTCCTGTGCGCCTTTAAGTGCATTGTCTTTCGGTGGGTTCTGGGGAACGGGCTGATGAGATGTGTTTTCGCTCAACTCTTTCAGTTCGGCTTCGAGTGAAGCGATGCGTTCATTGGCAGCTTTCAGTTCTGCTTCCTTGTCGTTTAAAGCTTTCTCATGGTCGGCCTTCAAGGATTCCAGTTCTGAAGCATGATCAGCACTCGCTTTTTCGGTTGCTTCAGCATGTTCTTTCTTCAACTGTTCAATGGTTTCGTTGAGCTGTTTGTTTTCTGTAAGCTTTGCTGCCAGGGTAGACTCATTGCGGTCTGCCTTAGCCAAGCGGTCTTCCAGTGTGTCGGCCATATCTTCTACGAGATAGATGCCGTTGCTCTCATCGGCTACCAAAGCGTGTACGCCGGCTGCCGACTGAATGAATGGATAGTTTTTCTTTTCCATGTCTGCTTGATTTTGAGTTTGTGATTGTTGATTGTTGATTTCTTCCGGTTTCTGGGCGGTTTCGCTGGCGTTACCGGGGTGCGATTCTTGCTGCTTAGCTGGTTCTTTCGTTTGGTCTGGAGTAGAGGGTTGTTTACCTGCCAGTTCCTGAATGCGCTCGATGCACGATTCAAAAGTTCCCTGCCCATCGACCATGGTACCGATTACCTCTCCTGCCGGATAAGTACGTCCTTTAAGTTGTTCATCGGTAACTGAGGGACGGCTGGTTTTCACCATCTGCTGAAAATCCTTACAGAGTCCGTTTATCTCGGTCTGAAGCTCGTCGTAGTTTCCCTGTGCTGCATCGCGGTATTCCTTGTTCTTGTAAGGAGAATCATCGGCATATACCTCTACATAGCGCTCTTGCGTAATGGAATTGATGTCGCCGTCTTTCAATGTGTACATGGCGCACATCGTTCCGATACATCCCACAACGTCATGCGGCTCGGTGAAATAGACTTCATCGCAAAGAGCCAAAGGTGCATATCCTGCACTGCAAGCCATTCCGTCAACGAGACCTATGATTGATTTCTTCTTTGACTTGGCGTAGCTCAGAGCCATTTCGTAGTCGTACTTAGCCATGCTTGAACCTCCGGGAGAGTCTACCAGAATGAGGAACCCGTCGGTATGGGGGTCATCGGCTGCACGCATGATGATGTCTCTATGCTCTTTACTTCCGTAAGAACAAAGGTCGCCATTGCGCAACACGGGGCCGAGGATGCTAATCACACAGACTTCTCTGTCTTCTGGTTCGAGGCGGCTGAAATATAAATAATCGGTATTTCCGATGTAGGTCTTCTCAGCATAACCATCGCGTGAGGAAACAGTGAACGGGCGATCTTCTCTCTGTTCGTCGCGAACGAAAGGCTTCCGGGTGGCGATATTGTCTTTAAATACCTCCCGGTAAGCGCGGAACGACTCCGGGTAAAAATCCCACGTGCGAGTCGTCATTACTTCGTGAAGTGCCTTATTCATCTTTCTTGTTTGATTTTTAATTAATTACAACACGAAAGTACGACTGATAAATGCGTTTATGAAGGACTAAAAAAAAAAGAGAATCAGAAAGAAAGTATATGAAAATCAACAGGTTTAAACGGGTCCACATGTATAGCAAGAGCAAAAGCATAAAAAAAGCGGCCCGAATAAATTTCAAGCCGCTCGCAGAAAGAAAAGTCGCCAAAAGAAAGTGCCAAAGAAAAAGCGCACAGTTGATGTAAAATGAGAAACGGAAACCTTGTATAGATTCCCCCTTATATATAATAAGGTGTCAGTCGGAAAAACGCTGCAACCCGATGGTGTTCGTAATGGATAGTTCACAAGCTATCATACCATCGCTTTCATGATATTCGAACGAATAACCGGGTGAAACAGCACGGATAAAATAACCTTCATCGGAAAAAGTTCTTATTATCAAATGATTGATTTCATTTTTAAGCCCATCTAAAATAAGGTAGGTTTCATCTGTTACTTGTTCAATGTTCCATTTCAATGTCACTTCATAACTCTCTCCGGCTACCGAAGTAGACACCGATTCTTTTATTTCTCCCGATTTCTTTTTCATCGGTATGTTCACTTTCTTATCGCCTGTTATGGAAAACAACGGCTTTTCTCCTTTCTTTTCCAAATAAAACGGTTTCTGAAAATTAACATAGCTATCCGGAATTGCTTCGATAGCTCCTATTGTGTCGTAAAAATATTCTCTACAGCTCATAATTTATGGATTTTAAATGATAAAAAAATGAAGGGACAAACCGAGGGACAAATCATGTTAATTTCCTTTAATTTTTAACAATTATTCGTACACTCGTTTATCCTTTTTCAAGGTGTATTTTCTAAGAGCACTCCTAATTCGGATTCAGCATTCTCGCGTTTCCGTTCTGTATCGTTTTTCATCCAGCTTTTCCAACGATGCCAATATTTTAATAATTTATCTAAATCTCCCATGTCTATCTGATTGAGTATGATAAAATCGGCCATGCTGTTTTTCAGAGTAACCTCTTCGTCAATTCTACCTGCCCGAAATTTACACTCATCATAGAACTTTGAGAAATCAATCCAAAACTCTCTCTTGATTTCCGCACGCATCGCCTTGGCTCCTGTAGGGCTTATCTCATAAGTAGAAGAAGGTACCACATTCCCATAAATGCGATATAATTCTGCTGGCATTACAATCTCAACAAAGTTTTTTTTCTCATCTTCGGATAAATGATTCATCCCTACTGTAAACAAACTTCCACTGCTCATATTAAAAGCTACAGAGGAATAGCTGAAATCTGATAATCTTTTAAAGCTTGGATTATTAACTAAGGACCGCTGCATAAAGGTATAATATATGCTCCCAACAGGGAATTGTACCGGATTACCATATTTTCTTTCTACGAAACACTTTAGATATGGACTTAGTTTTAAAAAAAATGTTTTAACCTTTTTAGCCTCTTTATTGCTCATATACACTTAATTTTCTGCAAGTTACGAATTTTTTATACACAAAACAAACTAAACACTTATAAATATATCAGTCTTATTTTGCCGATAAAAACAGCAATCAGCAATGACACGCAATTTTTTTGCAATGGAACGAAACGAGCGTAATTGACTGATTTACAATATATTTCTACTTTATATATAATATATAAAATAGTATATTGCTGATTGTTGACCGATTTTTGATTTTCTGATTCGTATTTTTTTCAGCGGAAACAGCTTTATGAGAGACCGCTTTTTCTTTTATGTCTATTGGCGTAGCTGCTTTTTCTTACCGAGGAGTTGGATATAAAGGAAGATGAAAATGAGAAAGAAAGGAAGGCACGGGCTGTCGTCTTGCTACGCAATCCGACCTTCCTTTCTTTCTCATTCCAAGACCCTCCTTGATGTTTTCATGAAATGCTTTCCTTGATGTTTTTTTTATTTTATAGAGTTTTGAAAAACGCTTTTTCCTTAAAATAAAGCAATTTTACATTTTTATTGCTTGCATCTGTTTATATATCAACATGTTATAGGATTGCTTGTGAATTGCTCGGCTTTGGCGACACTTTACAAAATCAGCAATACCGCATATATCTATTTATGTTACAATGATTTATGTTTTTGCAAAAATCCGCAACGATGTAAAATAATTTCTTAATCTGCCTTTCTAAAGCAAAAAGAAAAGGCTGCCGAATCGGTTTTCACCGAAATCAAGCAGCCTTTGACCCCCAAAAAAATTATGTAGTTATGCTGGATTAGCCCTAAATAGCCTCTCCGTGCGCACAATCGTTTCCTCTTCTGTCGGAATACGTCCCTTCAGTTCCCCTTCCCAGAGTACTTTGAAATCAGGAGGTGCTTCTGTTTCCGACACAAATACCGTATGTCCGGCGCATGCCATTTCTCTACACCACTCCCAAAACATACCATGATCGATTTCGTCTCGGTATTTAGCTGCCCCCCTGTAAGGTGGGTCACAATAGATGACCGAATGAGGCGGAATTTTCATCTCCCGATAATCACTGCATGTGAACATAACTCCATCCAAGTCATTTATCTGTTTGAGAAGGTTGTTTCTTTGTTCTCTGATATAGTTTCTTACGCTTCCGTCTTTCTGCTTCTTTTCTCCCCAATAACAAGTAAAAAACTTTCCTCGGAACGAGCATAAGAACCCAAGAAAGCCAACCATCCAGTCGGGATAGTATTCTTTATGATTCTTTGCCTCGTAATAAGCATAACGACTTGCCTGTTCCGGAAGAAATCCTCCTGACTGGACGTGACGAAACAAAGCGATTAAATACTTGTTCACATCGTTTGCCATCCGTTTGGGATGATTCACCTTGTCTATCAGATTGCATCCTCCACAAAACGGCTCTACATACCACCTGTCTGCGGTTAGTTCGTTCATGATAAACGGAAGAAGATGTTTTGCTATCCGGTTTTTGCTCCCTTGGTACACCATCAGCCTATCTCCTTTTTCATAAACAGATGTGCAACAAACGTACCATTCCCCATGACATACGTTCCTATGTAACGATAACCGGATGGAACCTGTTCCTGTTCTCCGTCGATAGCAAGACAGCAATGCCACAATTCTAATTTCCGGTTTTTGCTTTCCGTGCTGCTCACAATCCACATACAAGGTTTACCACCTACTTCTCCCACTTTTACTACCCGACTTTCTTCCGGAAGCATAATATCCCATGTACTTGCATACTTCAAATCATATCGTTTAATTTCCTGCATCATTCTATATTTTTAAGTTTAATCTTCTTCTGTATCTCGTTCTTCCCATTCCAAATCTGTTTCCGGACAAGGAAGTATATCTTTAATATCTTTAGGTTCTTCACCCAGCTTGTAGAAAAAGCAGCAACGGGTGAATTTCTTTGCCCGCTGCGGATAGCGGGTACGATTATCCATAAAATCGGTCTCCCATGCGTAATGACGAGGGTACTTCGAGCCTCTATCAGAACGATATACTATATCCGGATTCATGGTGTACTGCATGTTATAGCAATATGCCTGCATCTTATCAAGCATCTCATTACGCACCGCCTTAACCGAAGTCTTACTGACTTCCTCTCCTTTATGCTCCATCCAGTCTATTGCCATATCGACAATAGAGACCGGGCGGTTCCAATGCCATGCCGAAGCAAAAAATCCGTTCGCCCAGTCAATAAACAACTGGTCTTTGATAGCTGAATAAAGGATGCGCATCTGCCCTTCACGCGCCATCGGAGGAATCATTCCGTCTTGTAAGCCCAAATAGAACTGGCAGCTCTGAAGCATCATCCATACCGCATCATCGTTTTCTTCTTCGGTAGCATCTTTGAATATATCTTTCCCAAACTTGGTTTGCGGAGTGAACTCCTGCACAGACCCGGATATATCGCTGTCATGATAATAGTCGCTCTGCATGGCGATAAACAAACGGCGCATGGTGGAAGGCTCGCTTAAATCGAATGAGAACTTATTCATGGTTGCGAAAATCTTAGGCGTTGCCTCACGGGGAAGAGTCATTTCATCTTTATACAACGTCTTCACCGTGATGTTTTCCGTTATGTTATAGAAATCACTTCCTGCCACCGTATCACGCAAATCATCAATCAGACACATCGAATCGACTGTATAATGAAACTTATCAAAGTTCTTCGCCATATTCTCCTTGGTTTTAAGAGACTTTCCATCTATCCAGCACACCTTGCGCACCATCTCAAAAAACGACCGGAAGAAACTTTTTCCTGTACCTCCGCAGTTTTTCCCTTCGTCAACCACAGTGTAGTCAGTAACAACTCCCATCTTCTGCATGGTTCCGGTTCGATAGCGAGACAGCATGTAGCCCATCAGTGCCACCTTACAGATAAAGTGCATATCTTGACGCTGCTTTTCTTCTGCATTAAGCGGTAGCCCCGAAGCCTCCTTACGCCAGTGAATGCGGCTTGTGTCATAAAGCCACTGGATGCAGACCGGCATTTCCTCCATCTTTTCTACCGGGAAGTGGAGCAAAAAGCGATACAGCCTCTTGAATGCTACAAACTCAGCTGTTTCTCTTTGCCGCTCTCCATCCGATAATGTTTTGTCGGCCATGCGCTGCTCGTTCAGCTGCTTCCGAGCTTTATACTCCGGATTTTCGGTAATCTCGAACAAGGATGATTTCCGAGGATGGAAATCGGAATCCAGAATTGCCTTGCGGTTTACATGAAACGGAAGGTCTACATAGTTCACCGGGACAATATCGTCGGGTGTTACTTTCACCGCACAGTTACGGAAGAAGAAGTATTCAAAATCTTTTCCCCATGACATGAAGTTGAGCTTCACATTCTTGATACCCGACATGGTGTCTCGTCCGATTCGCTTCTGTGTGCTGATAGCGTTTGAAAGGTCTTCATCCCAATACTGCGAATTATAAATCAGGAAGTCCTTCATGATGTCTTTCGCCTCGCTCAGAGCCTGACTTTCGTCAACCACATCGACTATATTATTCCGGATATGTACAAACTTCGTGGTATCCGACTCATCGGTGTAGCGGTAAAAGCCGTTGGCTGAAAGGAACTGCGCCATGTTATCAAAGTTAAGCGTGTATTTCTTGATAACGAACCGTTCTTCGTCCTCGTCTTTCTTTGTCTGATACTGTACATCCCAGAAGCGCATCCGCCGCGCGGTTTTCAGAAGGTCATCAAAGAGGCGGTTAATCGTCATGCGCTGCAACCTCTCATTACACCGCATCACAGCCGGATAGAAGTTGAAAAATTCTTCCGCATCCTTACACGTCTTGCCTGTGCGCGGATTATACTGAGTGGTAAGATCATCAGGAAGATACACCACACGGAGATTGACGTATTTCATGGCGAGCCGGTTCATTTCCCTGATTCCGGTACGGTCGATGTCATACAATACATATACATTAGCCGCAATGGAAAACAACTTGTCGATGGTTTCCCTTGATATTTCGGTACTCTCAGAATGCGGATAAACCACATGTGCATTGCTATGAAAGTAAACATTGATGGCATCCCTCGGTCCGGAACAGATTACTACCCGGTTGAATACCTTCACCATTGTTTTCTTTCCGTTTATCTTCCGTTCTATTTCAATGGTAGGATGCTCCTCCCCATCGGTAGTTTCCACCTTGCCTGTTTGCAACGCACACATCACATCGGCATCCCCATATATTTCCTGATGAAATTGCTTTGGCTTTACACCTCCCTCATACCACCACGTAAACTTATAATTGGTCTGAAGCTTACCGTTGCGCCCCTCTGTGGTACGGAAATAAGGTTCATATTTTCTTGCCCACCATCCGTTTTCATCTTCATATTTAAACAGAAAAAGCGGATAGGTATCTGTGGCATGTACCTCATAACTGTTCAACACCCCGTCTGCATCGGCTTTCGCTGGAGTGGTGTAGCTTTGCAACGGATAAATATGAAACATTTTAGTCAGACGGGTACTGTCGAATCCGGATTCTCCCCTATTCCAGTAATAGCGCGGATTAAACGAATACCGGCAAAGCGGATTCCCTTGGTTGTCTGTCACAGCGTTTTCTTTATCATCGTATTCCGAACGCTCCATTACAGGGACAACCCTGCACCCCAATGCCCGCAACTCTGCATCCGTAAATCCGCCCTCACGAATCTGGAACGACACTTGATCTTGCGGATTTACCTTCTTGGCCCGATGAAAGAAATTGTTTTTCCAATCGCCTTCTATTACAAGGTTGAAATCCTTTGCCAAGCGGTTTACCGCATCGAGGAATCCGGCTTTCTCGCCTGCAGCCTCCAGCAGTTTCTGCTGAAGCATTACAGCGCCGACACCCCGGCTGTTATTTTCTTCACCGCACACGAAACAGTTAAATGCGGCAAACCTCTCCCCTTTTACCGGGAGCTTACTCACGCAAAAACTTCCATTTTTCTCTTCATGGAAAGGACACCGATAAAAAGTACTCCTTTCGGTTCGCGAAGCAATGGGATATCCATTATTACGCATCACTTCATCCAATGGAAGTGAATTTAATTTTTCAATCGTTTTATCCGAAATCATTCTGGGGGGACTTAATTATAAAAGGTTATGAAAGAAACACAGGATTAAAATTCATTTCTTCGAGCTTGCAGGAAATTGCCTCTTTCAAGCTGTATAAACTGCACATTCCATCATCGGGCGAAGTGAGAAAAATTCGGTCGCCATCCACCTCGGCACCTTCTGAATATCCGCTATACACCAATTCGTTTGCCAGTTCACGCATCGCCCTTTTCGACATTCCTTCCGGAATAACCTCTATCTCCTTGTTATCATAAGCCAGACGCACATTAATGGTACGCACTTCAAATTTTTGAGCAAAAGTTTCTTTATATCTCATTTTGGTTTCTTTCATTTATTGTGTTCTTCTTTCTCTCTCTGTTATAGCAGCCGCTTTCCACGGAGCAGGATAATCAGTTCCGGACGTGTAGTGACGCCCAAGGAAGCAAATATCCGCTTGCGTATATTGTCTACATTCGAGTAGCTGCATCCCAGTTCAACGGCAATATCTTCGTATGATAAAGAAGTATTTACCAGCAAGTCGGCTACCCTTGTCTGTGTGGCAGTCAACCCGCATTCATATACAGGGTTGCAGCACACACACCGCTTGTGTCGGAAATCGGGATTAAACCCGTTAAACGGGCAGTGATAACGTTCGGGGCAAAGCACATATTCAGGATTAAAATCTCCGCTGCGCTCCCGGTCGGGTATTTCATCTTCCTTGCCAAAGCAGCAGTTCAAACTGACTAAAGCCAGTTCCGGAATATACCTGTGCGGAATATCACGGATTGTTTTATATGCCCTTCCGAGGCGTTGCCGTAATTTCAAATCGGCAGCCTCTAAATGCGATGGATAATACCTGCGTATTTCATTGATATATTCCCGTGCAAAATCAAGCCCCTCTGAACCGTCATTCCGTATCGTAATGGTCTCACCCGTGTTGAATACAATCTTTGCCAGTCCACTCCTCAAATCAGTATGTGCTTCCCAGTCTCTCATCATAATGTGGCTCCTCCCAGTACCAGATATTCCCTGTAAATATTTTCCCATCCCTTCATTTCCACTTCCGAAAAGCAAGCCCCTAAAGCACCCGTACATTTACGGCGCATCGTTTCCGCCCCTATCTCATATTTCTTCATGTATTGAATGAAATCGGATTTGTTTTTCAGGCTCTTATAATATAAGGCAATGCCGCCCGTCTCTTGATTATCCAACTGTTCCCTCAATTCAAGGCTCAATGCAATAGCAGGAACGAACCCTGCATAGTCATCCATTATGGTGCATGAGGTTTTCGGTTTTTTAAACCGGTCATATTCAACCACACATGCAATAATGCCCATCAGCTCCCACCGGCGGAATCTCCCCTGCTTTAGTTTGGCATAAGATGTGCTTGGGTTTATGTTGTATTTGCTATATAAATACCGCACAAAGCCTTTACGGAATGAACTGCGTTCCTCGTCCATCAACCCGTAAATAATGCTCTTTTCCATACTTTTTTGAGATTGTCCCCTCTGTTTTGTTTGCATTTCAACACGTTTTTGTTATTTTTACGAAAGCAAAGGTGCAAATATTTTATCTACAAAGCAAATATTTCGTACCATAAATAGTATATATTTTACTCACATGTACTTTTTCAGCGAAGAATTATTTAAAAATTTACCCTTGATTTTGGGTCTTTCACAGAAAGATTTTTCCAAAAAAGCATTCGGAAGTATTCACAAGTACACCCGAAGATTAGATTCATTGGACTATTTTCCCTTTCAGGAACTGGTGGACTTATGCAATGCGTTTCACATCAGCCTGACGTCGTTTATCTCTACCTCGTCCTCTCAATCTGCCTCATTGGATAGTAAAATGTATGTAATCCCAGAGAACATATATTTGCCTATCACCTTTAATTATGAAAATATTCGTCATATCTATGGAAAGAACGGACTGGTAAAGGGACTGCAACGAACAGGTATTGCCCGCGACTTTGGCGTGTCGGGTGTAACAGTGAGCAACTGGAGTACGCCGGGAAAGAGTTTTGTCAGTATAGGCGAAGTCCTTGGACTATGTAATAAATACGGAATTGACCTTGAATTTTTCGTAGTAGATCCGAATAAACCGCTTCCTACAGCCGACAAGGAAGAAGACCAACTCGAACTGACGCCAAAGATATGGGCAGAACTGACTGAGCTGCGAAATGCCGAAAAAGAGTTGAGAAGTAAGGTTGAATTTCTTACCCATGAGAACACCCAGCTGAAACTTACCATGCACAACAATGAGTATCATGTAATGGAGCCTTTGGCGGGATATAATCAGGAAAAGACCGGTTCGAGGAAAGGTCGCCAATGGATAGCCCACTGGCAACTGTTGTGCAGTCTTCACACTGTGCTTGGAATCAGCCGGAAGAAAATGCTTGACGTGTGTGGACTTAAAAACACTGCTGCCTGTTTCAATGAAGGAGATATGACCCTATCGGCACTGGTGAAGATATGTAACCGATGGAAGATTAGCACCCGTCACTTTTTCCTGCGTGATACGGGAATCTCTCCCGTGCTTTATACCGGCGACTTTTATTTCTCAGATAAATGGACTCCCGTTGTGTTTCATCCGGAGCACATAAGCGACTTGTATGGAAAGAACAGTCTGACCGGGCTTAACAAGGAAGAGCTGGCCGAGACCGAATCGCTCAGCGAATGGAAGATACGTGCATGGGCGCAGCCCAACAGCCCGATGCGGATAAGCGATTTGCTGAACATCTGCAACGAGCTTGATGTTACGCCCTCTTGCTTTATTACCGACAAGAACCGGACGGAGATTTCTTATCCGATGACTTATGTAGAATTTCTGATTGAAGAAAACAGAGCCTTACGGCAAAAATTATTGAGGATGGAGCGCAAGAAACGTTGAAAAAAGATAGGCTGCCTCTGGTATTCTTTCCGGAGAGACAGCCTATCTTGATCAATTATATTTTTCAACCTTCAGTGAACAGAGCCTTCAGTTCAAGCAAATCAGTGTCTGTTACCTTTAAAGCACCAGTTTCTCCAAACAGAATGGCAACAAGCGGGTTGTCTGGGAGGGTTAATTGCTGTTAGATTATAATTATAAAATCATATAAAATTGTAGAAATACATTTTATAAATATAATCTTTTTCTTACCTTTGCATACATGAAAAAGTTAATGACAATCGGAGAGGCTGCAAAGGTTTTGGGAGTAACAACAACTACGCTTCGCAATTGGGACAGAAAGGGATTGCTCAAACCTGATGAACTGACCCGTGGAGGGAACAGACGTTATAGATTGGAGTCTTTGAAAAACATCAAGGACGACCTCCACATGGTTCAAGACGGATTAAAAACCATTGCTTATGCCCGTGTTTCATCTCACGACCAAAAGGAAGACCTTATACGTCAAGTTGCTGTCCTTGAATCCTACTGTGCCAAGAAAGGATTTGAATATGAAGTAATACAAGACCTTGGGAGTGGCATGAACTACTACAAGAAAGGATTGACAAAACTTCTGAATCTCATCCTTGAAGGGCAAGTGAGAAGATTGGTATTAACGCATAAAGATAGACTCCTTCGCTTTGGCGCAGAACTTGTGTTCGCTATTTGTGAGGCCAAGGAGGTCGAGGTAATAATTATCAATAAAGGAGAGGAAAACGTAAGGTTTGAAGAAGAACTTGCAAAGGACGTTCTGGAAATCATCACTGTATTTTCTGCCCGTCTGTATGGAAGTAGAAGTAACAAAAACAAGAAATTATTAGAGGATGTAAACAAGGCAGTAGCCGAAAATTTGAATAGTAAAGAATGATAACCATATCCCATAAGATAGAACTTGTACCGAACAACAAGCAGAAGAGCTACTTCCGCAAGGCATTCGGTTGCGCCCGTCTTGCTTATAATTGGGGGCTTGCCGAATGGCAACGCCGTTATAAGGAAGGAGACAAAGTAGATGCTTATGGGTTGAAGAAAGCGTTCAATGCTATCAAGAAAGAAGAGTTCCCGTTTGTCGTTGAAGTCACAAAATATGCTACGCAGCAGCCGTTTATTAATCTTGGAAAGGCTTTCAAGAAGTTCTTCGAGGATTTGAAGAAAGGTATCGTTTCCTATCCACAATTTAAGAAAAAAAAGGATAACGAAGGTAGTTTCTATATTGGCGGTGACCAGGTTTCATTATCTGATACCAACCGCAATTCAAAGGCTTTCAGAAAGATACCACACAACGGAAAACAGAAGCATCAGTATCTTAAAGTCCCCAATCTCGGCTGGGTGAAGATGACTGAACGGCTGCGGTTTATCGGGAAGATAAACGGAGTGGTAATATCACAACAGGGCGACAAATACTTTGCATCTTTCAGTGTCCAAGCGACGGAGGATGAATACAAGTGCACCCATCCGAACGCTGACACCGACAAGGGAGCCCGGATGGCAGGGGTTGACCTTGGCATAAAGTCAGCATTGATACTTTCCGACGGAATTGCCGTAGAGAATCCGAAGCCGCTGAAAAAGAATCTGAGAAAAATAAAGAGAATAAGCAGACAGCTTGACAAACGTGTACACGCGAGAAACAAGCAGGAACGTTTGGAAGGCAAGAAAAAGTCGAACAACTACAGGAAACTGTCTGTCAGACTTTCCAATGCACAAAGGAAAGTGGCAAATATGCGACGTGATTTCACACAGAAGGTCACTACAATACTTACCACCCACTATGCGCATATTGCATTGGAGGATTTGAACGTGAAAGGGATGGTGCGCAACCATAGGCTGGCCCAATCCGTTTCAGATGTGGCATTCGGTGAGTTATGCAGACAGATAGAATATAAGTCGATGCTGAACGGGATTAAAGTTCTGAAAGCCGGCCGTTTCTATCCGTCAAGCAAAACATGCAGTGTTTGCGGTCATATAAAGCAAGACTTAAGATTGAGCGACCGCACCTATCATTGTGCTAAGTGTGGTGCTATAATAGATCGTGATTACAATGCAAGTCTGAATCTTCTTTCTCTTATCATAAAAAAACAAATAGGGGCAGATTACCCCGAATCTACGCCTGAGGACTTGACGGCTCTGCTTTCCCGCTTCGTAAGAAATGGAATTGCAACCAGCAAGGTTGAGACAGGAAGACAACATAAATTATAGGATTCTATATGTTTTTCTATGATTTTATAAGCTTGTCAAATCGGAACTTCCTCCATATTCTTGAATACTGAAAGCATATCAGCAAATAAGGTTTCCATGTTTACATTTGCTGGATGATAGGATTCTATCAGACGGAATTTCTGTTTCTATTGAGACCATTTTAAGTAAGTTGGCAAAGATTTCTGTTTTACACATAGATTAATTCAATTAATTTTATTATCTTTGCTTAAGTCCAGTAAACATTTTACAAAACAAAAGCGTTCGTATTGAAGGTATTAATAGCCCTCAACGCGCGAACGCTTATGTTTGTACATATAGTTTGACTGGACATCTTACTTGCGTTGAGGCTTTTTTTTACTCTAAGCCCTCGGAAAAGAGTGTTTGTTTTCAGGCGAAAGTTTAACGTCCTGCTTCTACCCAAGACGAATCTATCCTACTTTTTCATGTTGCCTCCTATTTTTTTAATTTGTACACAAGCCTTCCGAAAACGATTAGCAGCGTAATTATCAATACAAACATAACAATTCCTCCTGCTCTATCCTTTAGCTGTTCCCACCTTGTCAGCGGTCGTTCTACCGGGTAAGGAATTCGTATGGTGTCTGTTTTGGTGAAATAAAGCGTGTCAGTCCTGTCCTTGTACTGATATATGTATTTATATCGGTACTCCGTGATGGTGTCTCCCTTTACAATCAGCACGCTATCCTTGATATATACGCTATCCTTGACTATCTTGTTAAGATAGACAGAATCATGCTTCACGGATTCAACAGGTACGTACTTTGTACTGGTGCAGGAACATATTGCTGATGTCAGCATCAAGACAAGGCAAGGGAGAAAACGACTAATCCACCTCATGATTATCTTGTACATGACTACTCAACAATTTCCCAGTCTTCTGCAAACACATCACTTGATGATGGCACCCATGAATCAGCACGACCATCGGGATTGATGATAAGCATCTGGTTGGTGTAATCAATGTATTTGTTCTCACGAGCCATGATGATGTCTTTTGCAGACTGAGGAAGCGACTGCATCTTGGGGATAATTTCCTCAGTAATGTGAGCAGGAACCTGTTTTACAACAAACAACCCTTTCCCGTTCCAT
>NFZD01007784.1_pt1 | contig 18745 bp, 23 predicted proteins | sample 1095381 | NCBI WGS metagenome assembly NFZD01 (sample SAMN03609891, study PRJNA323583) | gut metagenome | isolation source: feces | host: Rattus norvegicus | place: Denmark: Riget | collected 2013 | reverse complement strand
CCCCCGTAGGGTAGAGATGCCGAATAAAAATGGGGCGCAACTTTTGACTAGTGTTGTACCACACCCGCTAGTACAGCCTTGGTCCGCTCGCTCGCTTCGCTCGCTCGCTCCGCTTCTTGCTCTACATTAGCTACATGGTGGTACCTAATTGTACTGGTCCGGCTTCGTGTACTGCTATCCGTACCATTGCCATAACAATAGCGCTCGCTCGCTCCGCTTCTTGCTCTACATTAGCTGCCTATTTGCGGCTATTTGTACTGGCCCGGCTTCGTGTACTGCTATCCGTACCATTACCATAACAATAGCGCTCGCTCGCTAATAAATACTATTATAAATAGCGATGCGGCCCCAGGTGTAACACCCAGAGCCGCATCTATATCTTACTAACAGGTGGAATAAAGGGGCCAGCCTTTGCCCAAACATTTGTACAAGGCCCGCTCTTCACGGTTGCTATCCCTGTTATGCAGTATTCCGAACTGTTAGAGATATCAATAACCTATAGCCGCTTGCACGGCATTTTTACAGGCAAGGTTCTTAAAACGGCACTTACCTAAGTCGTAATAGGAACGAAGCAAAAGCACCATATTCCTATACATACTAAGCATATTATAGTCTACATCGTGGTCGTCCACAGTGATAGAAAACTTAGTCTTATAAGTACTGTCTACCTTATCATCGCAATAGAGGATACCTGTTTCGGGATATTCTCTGAGTGCGTAGTTATTACCATTGTATTTAATAGTACCAACATACCTATTAAATCCAGTAGGCTGTTCGATAAACGAAAGGTTATCTTCTAAGTAAGCCTTAGTTTGAAGATACTTATTCATTTTATCGTCTCCAAAAGCCTGGTTAAATGCGCTGTATTCTTGAGCTTTAGCGGCGCTTTCTACCCAGCCTTGTTCAAGTACCCATCCGGCACCCTTAATAAAGTTACTCTCCGGGCGCAGTCTTTGAGAAATGCCCATAGCCGTATAATATGGGTTATAGCTGGTAACGTTATTAGCGGACATGATAACAGGCACATATTTACTTTGTTCGCCTTGCCCTCGAGCTACGCTAGTATGCAAACTTCTGAATTTACTTACTTCATCAGCGCAGTACTCATCTCCAGCACTCTGAAATTCATCAAAGAACATTCTTGAGGTATCAGAGAAGAAATGTGAATAGTCCTTTAGTTTGTATGCACTGTTAATAGCAACGGCATATCCACATGGCTTTTTATCAAAGTACAGCTCATGAAACATACCGTTACCCATTGCAACACTTTTTAGTTCGTGACCTTTAAAGAATAGCTCACCGATGGATTTGAAAAAACGGGCGTCGCACCCACCCAGCTGATACTTGTACCTATACAAAAGCATAAACTTTTCGCCGTGGTTGATGAATCTTTTCACCAAGTATCGGTTAAACCAGGTGGTTTTTCCGCCACTTCTGTTAGTTGTACAGATATAAATTTCAGGTTTGTTTCCGTTAATATCCATCAGAGACAGAAGCTTAGTTCCATCATAATACTTATTATTAGCCATAATTTCTTTCTAATTTTGCAATACGCCAAAAATGGCACGTCCTCCATTATCTTCATTATACCATATTTTTCTTGACTTGTCAAGTACTTTATGATATAATAGAATTAGGGAAAAACGGAAAAATCAGGGAGGAGGTGTTAAGGATGCAGGTATTAAAGGTGGTACCGGTGGAAGTATATCTTGCGGTAGCGTTTATGCTTATTGACGTTATTACCGGAGTGCTCAAAGCTGTTAAATGTTCTGAGTTGTCTAGCACTAAGGCAAGGCTTGGGATGTATAAAAAGGCTTCGTTCATTGCTTTCATTGTGTTTGGCTATTTTCTGGATTACACTATGATGTATATTGACGTGGGCATTAGTTTTCCTGCGGCAGGAACAATTTGTACTCTGATTATTGTTACTGAGTGCATTTCTATCCTTGAAAATATTGCTAGTGTTTCCCCTGAGATTTTGAAGTATGTTAAGCCCTTCTTGGCGGCCTTCAATAAAAAGGAAGATAGCATTATCCCTCCGTCAGATGAAGATTATAAGGATGATGAGTAATGAAGCCTGAAAAGATGTTCGTTGTTGATGATACTATTAGCGGTAACGTTAAGGTGTCACCTCATTTTAGAGTACGCGAATTTAAGTGCAATGACAACACAAGAATCACTTTTGTTAGTGACGAACTTCTGAGCGTACTTGAAAACGTTCGTAACCACTTTGGCCAGAAAATTCACATCAATAGTGGTTATCGTACCGTATCTTATAATTCTACTATTAAAAATAGTTCACCTAAATCTCAGCACACTTATGGTCGTGCCGCCGATATTGTAGTAGAAGGATTCCGGCCTATTGAGGTTTACAATTACATCAACGCTACTTGGCCTACTAAGTACGGTCTTGGCATTTACAATACGTTTGTGCACATCGATGTTCGTCCCGGTAAAAGCAGATGGGACAGTAGAACTAATAAGGAGAGTTAACTATGGAGCTGTCTGAATACACTGGTATTACCCAAAAGCTGATGAATATGCTTGGCACCGATGCAGACCAGGGTGAAGCATCTAACCTGCTGGCAGACCTCACACAAGCGTTTAGTGAAGAGGTGGCCGCTAATGCTACTGCTAAGGCCGAGGTATCACGACTGACCCAGGCTAATGACAAGCTTAAAGACGACAACATGAAGCTATTTCTGCGTATCTCCGTACCTGAGGATAACCCTGCACCTTACAATCCCACTAGACCTGAGACTTCTACTGACGCTGTAGACGCCCTGTTTACTGATAACAGTAGGCTGATTATTACCTGATAAATGAAAAGGAGAAAATATTATGGCTAATGTTAAGGCTAATGATGTTGTTAACGCTGTCATTAAGAGTTCTACTACCCTGAGTGAGAATGTACCCCTGGCCGCTGACAATCGTGCGGCTACCCTGCAAACCACGGGCCAGGCTATTATGAGCTACACCCCGTTTGTGAACGAGTTTATCAGCGGCTTGGTTAACCGCATCGCTCTCCAGGAAGCACGTAACCAGGTTTATCAGAACCCTCTGAAAGTTTTCAAGGGTACTGATATCCCCTTTGGTACTGATGTGCAGGACTGCATTGCTAACCCCGCCATTGCTACGCCCTACGATTCTACAGCTATGAGTGATATCCTCACTCCTGCCCAACCTGATGTTAAGTGCGTATATTACCGGCGCAACCGTCAGGATAAGTACAAACTGACTGTTTATGATGAGGAGTTGAAGGGCGCTTTTCTTAACTCCGAGCGGTTCGGCAACTTTGTATCGATGCTGATTAACACCCTTACCTCTGGTGATAACATCGATGAGTATACTCTTATGCGGGGCCTTATTACTCAGGCGCTGAATGATTCTAATATTCACGCAACTGCCATTACCAACGACCCCGCTAACCCCGAGGCATTTGCCCGCAGTCTGGTGACTAACGCTAAGGCTAAGTTCACTCTGTTTGGCTTCCCCTCTACTGAGTACAACTGTTATGAGAAGATGGCAAAGGCCGCAGGGCTTACTACTGCTACCCCTCTGACTACCTGGTCTACCCCGGACCGTATTTCCATTCTTATTCGTGCGGATGTTGCCGCTGTTACTGATGTTGACGTGCTGGCTAAGGCATTTAACATGAATAAGACTGAGTTTATGGGCCGGCAGATTGTTGTGGACAGCTTTGGCGACGGCGATAACGCTTCTAAAACTCTGGCTGTCCTGCTGGACAATAGCGCTATCAGAGTTCATGATAACCGGTACACTCTTGCCGATGATTTTTATAACGCCGCTACGCTGAGCCGTACCTATTACCTGCACCACTGGCAGACCATGGCATTTAGCCCGCTTGCTAATGCCTGGGCTTTCCAGGAAGCATAATCTAACCACTATGTAGTATGATAGCTTTACTCTCTGGCTATCAGAGGATGCGGGTGGAGAAGGGCATGGAGGTTAGTATTATGTTTGTGCCTAGTACCGAACTTTGTTTACTTAATGTGCCGCTTACTGATGATTATTCTAATACCGTGTGGTTTCCTAATGTAGCTACACAAACGGCATATATGCAATCTCATGTAGTTAAGCGTATTACTGCATTTAACTATATTAAGAAAGATAACGCTGTAGTTATTGAGGGAGATGTTGATTCTTACTATAACTGCAACTATGTTATGTATCGGAATAACACTATCACCACTAAGTGGTTTTATGCCTTTATCATTAGGGCCGAGTGGGCTAGCTCTCATAGTACTAGATTGTATTTAGTTACTGACGTTATTCAGACCTGGTTCTTTAACATTACTTATTTTGATTCTTATGTTGACCGGTGCCATAGTGATACTGACCAGCCCGGAGATAATATTGTCCCCGAAGATTTTGGTATGGGTGGCGCTGGTGGATATTATCAGGTAGGCTCCCAGGATTTGACCCCTAATGCTATTACTGTTTTTGCTACTACAGACTCTAGTGGAAACCCTGTTAGCCCTTTTGATAATACCGGCATTTTTAGTGGTAGTGGTTCGGTTAAGCGTGGGGATTATAATAAGACTGACCTTGCTAACACTTTGAATTCTTACGTTAGAACTGGCATGGCTAGTGCTATTAGTAGGATTCAGCAGTGGCCGGAGAATCATGACCAGATTGTTAGTTATGCTAAGCGACCAACTCACCTTGACTGCCTTGGTCGTACTGGTTTAACCACCTATATTCCTACTAATAAAAAGTTGCTTTCGGGCGCTTTTATTACTGGATATTTCTCCATGTATGGACAGGAGATGGAGTTTAACCCTGAGTATATTAACGGCACTACTATTAACGCTAAAATTAGCGTAGATGAAACTTCCGGCACTGTCGGAGTTATGCTCACTAACTACGGTAACACTAATATATCTACAATGTGCCTTACCGCTGTTATTCCTGAAGCCACCTGGGCCTATAACGAGTATAAAAATAACTGGAATTATCATGGTGCTTCTAACTCCATTATGACTAACAGACTTTCTCAGCAGCGCACAGTGAACAAAATTACCTCTGTTGCTGATTCAGTTGCTAGTGCTATCGGTACTGCTGGTGCTATTACTGACGTTGTGGATAATTTTGGAGCTAAAGGCATGATTTCTAATCTGATTAGTGCTGATTCTGGCTTTACTAATATGGTTAACGATGTTGGCAAGGCTGTAAGTTCCGCATCTAATACAGTTGGCTCTATCAGCAACGCTATTATTAACACTAGCGGGCTTGACGAGATTACCCAAAACCTCACATATATGCAGGAATGCTATAACGCCCCTGCTGTTGGTAATGTCTCTCAGTCTAACATCTTTATTACCTCTAAAAAGACTGCACTTTCCTACGGATTTAAAGTACCACCTTTGGACGTAGTTGAAAGATGTGATAAGTACCTTACAGTGTACGGATATAAGCAGTCTGTGTTCCGTAGTATTAACTTGCACGCTAGGGCATCGTGGACTTTTATTAGAGTTCCTACACTTAACGCTTATGGTTCTTTTCCGGACGAGGATTTGAATGTCATTAAATCAGCCTTTAAGCGTGGTATTTTCTTCTGGTCTTACACTGCTACAGTAGGTGATTTTTCTCAGAATAATATGATTGTGTAAAGGTGGGATAAAATGGCCTCTACTAGTTATGATGATGCTACTAAAGGACTAAAGTCCACCTTAACCAAAAACAACGCTGTTTATTTAACGATTAAGCCTGACTATACCGGTTCGTGGTACAGAGAGCTTTCTTCTTTATCTAATATTACAGGCGTTTCACCCGCAGAAGTTATTAAACAAAACCCCTGGCTAGCTAATAATGTATTCCCCCAAAACAATAATGCTTATGTCCCTATTTGTATTAAGGGTCATGCCGGTGGAGACGGTGGCAGTGGCGGCGGAGATATAAACGATATCCCAGAAGCCAGCTATGAAACGTCGGGATGGGTTCATCCGTTAGGCACAGGCAAGTGGAAATGCACCACCGGATTTAAGTCTACCCATACGGCATTAGACTTTACAACAGGCACCCCCGGGCAGATTATGGGTTATCCCATTTATGCAACTAAGGCTGGTACAGTTGTTAGGTCTTACAAGTCAGATTCCTGGGGTTATGTTATTATGATTCGCCATGATAGCACTATCACAGCTGACGGTAATTGCTATTACTCCCTGTATGCTCATATGCTTAATACACCTAAGTTTGCTGAGGGTGCTAAGTGTTCACAAGGTGACCTTGTAGGCTATGTGGGAAATACCGGGCACTCCACCGGGCCGCACTTGCATTTTCAAATTTATTTTACTTCTGCTACTCGTACAGATTATGGTAACTTTCATGGTAATTCTGATTTTGGTGTAGACCCAAATTCTATCCCTAATTTTCCTGGTTCTCCCTGGGTAGAGAACGGATATTCTCAGGTTAACTTTAACAAATCTGAGTTTATTACTGAAGAAGAAAATGGGATTATCCTTGACGCTGTATCACAAGGTGGAGAATTACCAAGTGTTGATTTTACTAACACAGTAAATAATATTACTAATAGGGTACTTGAACATTTTGGTATTACAGCAAATAGCGACTTAGGCAAAGTTATCGTTCAGTACATACATGACCAGTTTGAAAACGCAAGAAAAACTGGACTTGAAGCTATTTATCAGCTCATTAACGGTGGAGATTTCTACACTGTATTTAATAATACTGTTACATCAATCGTAAACAACGCAATTTACTATATGCTTGCCAAGGTGGGCAACGTATTAGAAAACGCGACTATTGAATTTATCTCTAACACTAAACAAGGGCTTTTTGACTGGGTGTGCGATTCGTCTAGAATTGACCCAGAAAGCCCCGCAGGGCAGAGTCTTCATGTTTACTTAAATAGCTATGTTGATATTGTGGTTAGAGATGGCTGGTCTGCCGTACAAACTGCAATTAACACTGGTGACGTAGCTAAAGCTATTGAAGTGCTGATAAATAATGTGTATGATGATACTGTAGATTTTGCAGGTACCATTATCACACATGGCTGTATTAACGCAATTACATCTTATATCCCTACCGTTATTCAAAATCCTGACATTGCACAAGTGGCAGTTGACCTGTCTGTTGGTATCGTAAACGTAACAGTTCAGTCTATAGGCGGTGTGCTTAAGGGAGACATTAGTCTTGCTCAAGCGGCTAAGAACATTTTATCACAGGCTGTTATCTCTGTTACTACTGTAGCGGTACAGCAGTTTATTGCACCATATCTTATCCAGGTTATTACTGAATATCTTGTACAAGGTATTTCAACAGCACTAGGTGTAGCAATCGGCGGCCCAGTTGGTGCCTTAATTGGTACAGTAGTAGGACTAATCGTGAACGGCTTGTTTGGGTTCCTACTGCAAAAGTTAGTTGGGTTCTTTACTCAATGAGGTGACTTATGTATAATTATGATAACGAGTTGCAGGATAAGCAAGCCAGTAATAGCGCTTTCAGTGACTATTATATGCGGCTTAAGGCTTTGGCCTGTACTATGTTCAAATGGGAGGGCCTTCCTGATACTGTAAATGAACAGTTTCTTGAAAATACTCTATTCCTTACTGGGCGTGCAGTATTCTTCAACTCTGACACGTTTGGTTATATGGCCTTGAAAGCTTCTCTTGAAGGAAAAAACTTCTACGATTTGCCGCAGAATGTTCGGCCACTTACTCCTATTAAATCCTTTGACGCTATTCCTTATGAAGAATGTGTGCTTATTCGCAATACTATTGATATGTTTCCCACCTTTATTACCACTTACAGATATGCCAAAATGTTGTATGATATTGACCAGACAATCGATGTTAATATTAAGGCCCAGAAAACTCCTATTCTTATCCAAACTACTTTCTCTCAGAAACGCACAGCAGAAGCAGTGTACCAGAAGTACAATGGTAATACACCTGTTATTTATGGCTCTAATGAGTTTGACCCTAATTCCTTTAGAGTATTAAAAACAGATGCTCCGTTTGTATCTTCTCAGCTTCAGGATATTAAAACTGCTAGGTACAACGAATACCTATCGTTCCTGGGAATCGGTATTGCGGATGAGAAGCGTGAGCGCCGTGTTGAAAACGAAGTTAACCAGTTTGATAGACAGGCAAACGCCCTTGCTAACATCGGGCTTATGGCTAGAAGCGAAGCGGCAGAGCGTATCAATAAGTTGTTTGGACTGAACGTTAGTGTTCATCTGTCTACTGATTCTGTTGGCGTTAATCCTCGGTTTAGTGATAATGCCACTACCCTTAACTATGTTATGTCGGCTGGCCCGCAAATGTGAGGTGATTAAATGGCTGAGTACACTATTGAGCTTTCTAGATTGCTGTCTACTGGTTTTCCGCTGATGCTTGATAGCTATCCTGTGCCTAGTTACCTGGAAACCCCAGAACAACAGACAACGTGGAGAAATGCCCTTAACGCAAAGATTATTGCGCATTACTACTATAATGAAATTTGCTGTTTACCTCCAGACCGGTTCCGGCACTTCCTTGTTACAAAGATGAACGAGATTATGCCCCTTAAATGCAAGCTCTATGAAGCTTTGTACAAGAAGTGGGAATTTGACACTGGTAGTACAATTACTACAACCTCTAACAATGTCTCTGACACTGGCAGTTCTAATAAGCATACTGGTAGTGACTCCACCCAGACTAACAATATTACCACTAATAACCTTAGTGATTACACTATTGGTGTGGCCAGTGACACGCCTGATGCTATGCTTAATGTTACTGCCGCTATTGGACTTAACACTTATGCTAGTGCCGCTTCTAAGACTGACCGAAAAAACACAGGTACCGTTACCGAAAATAACAAAGATATTCTTACCTATGATTCTACTAATACATATAGCGCTAACACGGTATCTGAAAATGTACACACTGTAACCGGCGTCCATGGGCGCAGTTCTTCGGAATTGTTTAAGGAATATGCTTCTGCCCTCAGAAACCTGGACCTTGAGATTATTAAAGAGCTGTCTGATTGCTTTATGCACGTCTATTAAAGGTGAATACTAATGTTCAAATATATTACAGCTGTTAATCCTGAACAAAATACGGTGCATGACAGTAGTTTTATCTTTAGAGATAAACTGATTATTTGCACGACCGTTGTCCCTATTGTTGCCACACCACCGCATCTTCCTATACTGAGAGTCAAAACCAAGTATCATTATACTAATTCGGAATTTAATGTCAGCTGTACTACCCCTGTTTGTACTATCTGTTGCGGGGCTAAAATGGTATTCTATGATGGAACTCCTTGTATTCAGCTCCCTATCTGGGCTAAAGTTGGAAGAAAAATTCACATTTCTGGCAAGATTCAACTTGTCTAATATGGAGGTATCCATTATGAGTAAGTATATTACTGCTGTAGACGCTTCTAAGACTACTATTATTGCTGATTCTTCCCACGCTGTCAATGATACCTTGTTTATCGATTGCCTTATTAAAGCAACTGACATTACCACTACCTCCACTCCCATTCTGAATATTAACGTTCCTGGCCGGATTAGTACTGCACAGCTCGGATACTATAACGTTGCCACTAATTATGCACCATCTAATAGCGCCTCTATTAGTACGTCTAACGGCATCTCTTCTATTACTCTTCCTGTTGATACTGTCGCTAACACTGCCTATAGCATTGAGGGCTGGGTGAAACTGATTTGAGTGATTTAGATAAGGCCGAACTGAAACGCTGGGTATCTTTTACTATTGAAGTGCTTAAACTGCTGTTGAACGCATTAGGCACTGCGATGGCTAAACCCTTTACTAAACTAAAAAGGCGGTGAAATATATGGCTACTAATCTCAATGGTCTTGAACCGTTGCCGTTCTGTCCCATTCCCGGGAAATTTGACCTTAATACTTACCTCCCCGGCTCCTCTGATTACGAGATTATGGCTCGTGTTGTAGAGACGTACAATAACGCTGTAGAGAAGTTCAACAAACTGCTTAGCATTAGTGAGGACCCCTTGAAGTATTTTGAGGAGTTCAAGGAGCAGTACAATAACGACTGGAATCGGTTTAAAAACGAACAGCAGACTTTAATTAACAGTATTCAAACATCTCTGGCTAATATTAGCACTGATGTCGAGGACCTCAAGAACGGTAATTATATTGACAACTATATCCCGGCACTTTCTCACTGGATTGACACCAACTTGCAGTCTATGGTTGAACGCATTGTTAAGTATGTGTTCTTCGGCATTACTGACGATGGTTATTTTGTGGCCTATATCCCATCTAGCTGGAATTTCATTGACTTTGATACCGACATTAACCCGGATTCTGAGGACTATGGAAAATTACAGCTTATGTGGGAACCTGAGGCTTAATAGGAGGGCTAATTATTATGGCACTTAAAACCTATATCGGCGCACGATACGCTCCGCAGTTTATGGGCGAGTACGATTCCACTATTGAGTATAAGCCGCTCAGCGTGGTCTACTCTGGTGGTATCTCGTACACTTCCCGCACCTATGTTCCTGCAAATACCCCTTTAACTGATGCTTCTTTCTGGGTTAAGTCTGCGGACTATAATGCCCAGGTCGCTCAGTATCGCCAGGAGGTACAGCAGTACGCATCTCAGATTGACACCTATAAACAGGAAGTCGACCAGTATGTGGCTACTGTTACTCGCCTGGATAACCAGATGCAGGCGTTTACTACTAGCATCACTGCTGACTTTAACCGGTTTAAGCAGGAAGTGAATACTGCTAACCAGCAGATGCAGGAGAACGTTAATCAGCAGGTTAACGAAGTAAAAGCCTTTGCCGACGAAACCCTTCACAGCTTCGACACTAAGGCCCAAATGGTCGCTGACCGTTCTCTTGAAACTGGCCAGACTCTTCTGACCTGTGGTGGCGATAGCCTTGGCGATGGAAAGGCATCTTTCTATCAGGTGCAGGATTCCGCCACTACTGATACTGTTGCTCTGGCTAATGGTAAGTTTGCAAAGCCGTTTAAGCTTCAGGCGTATGACGTTGCGCAGGGTATTGCAATTAACCATCCTACTTGTACTAGAATAGGTGGCGATAATACCACTGTTTCAGTAAACTTAGGTGATGCGCCTAATTTTAAGTTTGGTTCTACCATTTATTGTCGGGTTGATGTTGACGAAGATTTTCCGAGCGATATGAAAACGCCTGACCTGGTAGAGTTCGAGGTAAAAAATATTTCTAATTATATCGGGCCTATTGACCTTTTTATTCGCTTTGATTCTGGCGCTAATCGTCTGCCTAAATATATCGGAATCTTTGACCTCTATGCTAAGCTGACTAATACCACGTCCGCCGATAGTAGTGCTGGAACTGTATACATTGAAATTCATGCTACGGCTGGCGAATATACTAATAACATGATTAACAAAATCTTTGCCTATTCTGTCGGGGATTCTATGCTTAATAACACGACCACTACCCATGTAAACTGGCCTGCTAGCGGCGTTCTTATCGAAGCTAATCAGAGACTGAACTAACCCCTCCCACCTGGTCAAGTGGTTAAACTGACCATTTATTATATAAAGGAGGCCGTATCATGGCATATATTCGCACCTATATCGGGTCACGCTATGTCCCTATTTTTGTCGGCCCTTATTCCCCTACTACCTCCTACTCTGCAATGACTGTTGTAGACGTAGGTGCAGACAAATATATTTCCCGCACTAACGTACCTGCCGGTACACCTGTAACAGACACCAACTACTGGTCTTGGTATACTAAGTCCGCTGATACTCAGTATAACGAATTGCGAGAACTTATCGCAACAGCTGAATCTAATTCTACCACTGCCGTTGCTGTAGCAAATGCCGCTTCTCTTGCCGTATCTGAAACCCTCAAAGATATCTCTGATATTACCACTCGTGTTGACAAAGCCGAATCTGATATTACTACCCTCACATCTGCAATTAACTCTTTCTATCATGACATGGATGACATTACTACTAAATTTAATTCTGCCATTACTGATGTTTCAACGATGAAAAGCACCGTTACTAAGCTTGATACTGATTTTAAAGAGCTTGATACTACTGTTAAAACGTTTGATAGCAGAATTACAAGCAATACCGAGAGCATTAGTAGTCTTAATACTCGGGCAACTGCACACGAAAGTAATATTGCTACTCTTAGTACGGAAATGGGTACGGTGACGGGTACGGTTGAGGGTATGGGTACGGATATTAGTGCTCTTAATACTGCCGTAAGTAAAAACAGTACGGATATTACCAGTATCAGTGATAGAGTTACTACGCTTGAACAGAACCCTAGTGTTGACCCTGAACTATCTAACAAAGTGCAGGCTCTTGAGACTAGTCAGGCCGCCCAGGATAGCAAGATTGCTGGACTTGAAAGCTGGCAGGCTACACAGACTAACCTTGTGCAGGGTATTGGGGCCAGTGTTGATACTCTTAAAACCGATGTTAGTGGACTGAAAACTGAGGACACTAATATTAAGGAAAGATTAGATGCCCTTGAATCTGGTGGCGGCGGTGGTGCCGACCCTGAACTTAGTACTAGAGTTAGTGCTCTGGAAACTAGTCAGACTGCGCAGGACACTAAGATTAGTGGGCTGGAAAGCTGGCAGGCTACACAAACTAATCTTGTGCAGGGCCTTAATAACACTGTTAGTGGCTTGCAGACTGATGTGAATAACGTTAGTAGAGCACTTACTGACATTGATAGCACTATATCAGAACTTAGTACTCAAGTAGATACTAATACTGGGAATGTCAATAACCTGCTTACTAGAGTAACCGGAGTTGAAAATACTAATGTTAACCAGGGGAATAGCATTAGTGACCTGCTTACTCGCGTCGGTAACCTGGAGCAGGGTGGTAGCAATAATATTCCTGTGTATGTTTATAATCTTACTCGTACTATGACTAATGGTTCCGGGCAAGGCAGTTCCTCTCAAAACCCATTTATTGATACTATTTATATCGACAAGCCTGGCATTTACTTGGTAAATGTAACTGGCATTCTTAATGCTAGCTCTGGCAATGGTGCTATGTTCTATAATGTTAATTTCAGTATCGGCGGTTCTGGTAATAACCCAGCGGATTATGATTTTAACTTTATTATTGTTTACTCGACTGCGGCTATTAGAATCAATGGTGGAACTACCTATAACCTTAGTGCTTACCCATATGCTCGAGTTTATGGTAGGCCACTTACTTACCCTAACGAAAGTTCTACTTATAAAAAGCTAATTTCCACGGATACAAATTATGGAAATACGTTTAGCACTATCTTCTATGGCACTGTCAACTATAAGACTACAACTGCTAATTGTCGTATTTATCAGGCACAGCAGGACCAGCGCTTTATACAATAATAAAATACCCGGTAGGAGTACACCTACCGGGTATGTTTTATAAGTAGAGACTAATGAGAACAGTAATAGTTAAAACAAAGATACAGTATAACGCTGAGATTAAGCGAATATACTTAGATTCAATAAATTGAGTGTAAATAAAGACTAAGATAAAGATAGCTGTAACTGCATATAAAGTCATAACCATAAAATCACCATAACAAGAGCAATAACAAGGGCGATGTACATACAAAAATCTCGCCTAGTGATATTAGCAAAAACTAAGTAAGTTGCAATAGCTGTAAGAATAAGCTCAAACGCAATTTTCATTGTCATTTATATCTCCCTTCCAGGTAAACCAGTTCTTAGATTTAGGCTGAGTAGGACGCCTAATGAAAAAGTGATAGCCAGTACACGGAATAACGCAAGAAAAGGTCTCAGGGCCGTCAATGCGATAGCACAAAATATCTTGCTGTAATACATCATCAGATAGTGATGTAATAGACACATAATCATCGCTAAATCCGATGAGTTTTACAAAGTAACGTTCAATGGTATGGGCAAGAAACAAAAGGGAGTTTTCCTTATATACTATGCGAACTTTATTTTCTCCAGGAATACGGATTCTCAAATGCTTTTTGCTAGGGAGATTGCTTAAATCTCCACTGCGCACACCGTTAGGCATTGTCATAGTCCTCCAACAGCTTACATCCGGGGAGCCTAAGATAAGAGACACATTTGTAATTGTCAGTGCTCCCGGTGATAGGGATATTCTTAATGTTATAAGGGCAGTCGTTGTAGCCGCATTCTTTTCCGCAGGTGTATGGTACAGTGTTATCTCTTACCATCTTAATAGGGCGGGGGCGGAAAATACTCCTATCAATACCCATTATTAACCCTCCAGTTTCTTAAACACTTCGTTCAGAATATCACACACCCTAACGGCGTACATTTTAGATACGGTAGTAAAGAGAGTAATAAGCGAAGACAGCAGCATAATGTTAGTGTAGTTATCGGGCTCTTCATAATATGCCTCGTGAAGCATAAGAATATCCGAGTAAATCGTATACAGAAGAATAGAGTTGTTGCTCATCTCTGCTACATCAAATTCGGCTTGAGTTGCGGAGATGTACGGCTCAAGCAAATTAGTAAGAGCTTTCTTACTGTCCTGAGTAGGTGCAATGTCAATAAGCTCTTGACATTTGCTAGCAATAACTTCTCTAGTGTGCTTCTCAAAAGTGCGGTCAGTGGTCATAATAAATACCTCCATTAGTGCATAGTATAATATGTGTCTACTAGTAGTACGCCACCAGGAATGCGCTTAGGTCGCAATTTGCCGGGTACTTGTAGACCGGGAACAAAGTCAGACAGTGAACGAGTTTTGCTTAGAAAAGCAACATCGTCCGGGGTAAAATCTTTAGCTGTTAAATCCTCTGTAGGATTATCGGGGTTTTTTCCGTTGTGTATAAGCTCTGCGGTAGTCGGCTCTAGGGATAATTCAAATAAATGTTTTGGCTTGCTAGACATACCCGCACATTTAATATTATAATAGGGACTATCGATAGGCTCTAAATCCTCTGCTACTATGTGCTCTATGTATGTCTTTTGCCGGGTAAACCATGCCACATCCCATGAACTTTCAAGTTTCCAGGCACAGAAGTTAGTAGGATGAACTGGAACATCAATAAGCTTATCGGGCGGGATGTCACAATGAATGCTGTCAGTGTCAGCATAAATAAAGCCGGGTTCATCGGGTCCGTAGTAGTTCTTTTGAGCGGCCCTAATAGTAAAGTTTCTGGCATAACTAGTTATACAAGTGCCCACTGCGATATATCCTGGTTTTTTGTCGTGGGCATCAATATCCCTAAATGACAGTACATCTTCATCATTTAAATATGCGATTTTGTAAGAGCTATTTGTGGTGCTAGCCATTTTGCCATATAAGTTGTTTAAGAAAAGCTTGGCTAGTGTACGCATTGCACCTGTAGAGTGTTTCTTTATTTCAGCATACGTGTTGATATAATTATCAAATAAACCTATTTCTGCTTTGAAGATAGCATAATCTAATAACTCATAGTCATATAAATCGTAGTGCTCTCTTAAAAGTATGAAGTCGGTTTGCGTTAATGTTAGCTCAACCTTAGTATCATGAATAAGTCCATCAGGTGTAATATAATAGTCTCGCAAAATGCCTTGTTCATCGACCACATCAGATGTCTCTAGCATTTCAGTTGGATTGTATATCATTGTTCCTTTAATTTGAACAAATGGTAGTTTGCCGGGTTTGATACGAAACCTTGTGCGAATACGGAAAAACCAAAATTCATCTTTAGCGTACGGTTGAAACCAGTTTGGGTTTGTTCTTTCATCCATAGTGGTTTCCCAAAATACATCTTCATCAATAGGGGGAATATGGTGCATCTTTGGAAGCCCTACCGGATAATAGTTTCCGCTATCGCTGTGCATTACAGAAGGGTATAAGCTATTAACATCTGCTGTAACTCCGTTGTGGTATAACCGTTTCTCTTTGCCTTTGACTAAATAGCACCACCCGCCTCGGTATGACCTTAGAATCCAGTCACCGATAGTGGGTGAACCATATTCCGGGGATAATGTTTGTTCATATAGGTTAGGGAACAATTTGTCATATAAATCGCCCATAATTTCCTTATATTCAGAGAGACAACAAGAACCGATTGTCAACTTGTTATGTCCCTGATTATACATTACCTCTAGAGCTTCTTTTAGGACTAGAACATCATTTGCAATATACTGTAGTTCTTCCTTAGTAATATCGCATCCGGCGTACCTATTTCCCTTGTATTCCATCTCTAATTTTCTGTGCTTTGTCTTAAAGGCTTTGCCAAGACTAGCAAGAGAGAAAGGCAAGAGTTTAAGACTATCATAAATTTCAATGTATTTTCCTTTGCTGGTTTTGATTGTAATAGTGTACCACTGGCCCTTGTCAGATATTACATATGTGAACTCATTATTTAATAGTTCCTTTTTGTCTTTAAGGGTAGGGGGGTCTGAGCAATCGTTATAAGCTGGGTGATAGTCCGGGTGATGCAAAAGATAGTATAACCAGAAATTTCCGTCAAACTTTACGTTATGGAAATACGATATAATATCGCAATTCATACTGCAATAGTAGTCAAATAATTCGGATATGGAGTGGAATATAGTAACTTCTTCAGTATACAGTTCAACGCTTGCCGCAGACCACACTTCTGTGCTGGTTTGTAACGCAGTATTTTCTTCTACTGTTGTCTCAAAATCAGCCGCAAAAATTCGCTGCTTTGCCATTTACTCGTATTCTTCCTCATATATAGAGTTAGATAACATAGCTTCATTAGCCGCCGCATAATCAGCTGGGATAGCATCATCTCCTAATAAGATATCAATTATACCCCTAGCGGCACTAGTGGCTTTGGCCCTATATCCGGATGCTGTGGCTACTGCAAGTTCGTCAATTAACTCAGGGTGTGCTTCAATGCGTCTAGCTACTTCATCTTCTCCATACATATTTATTGCCGTTTGAACTGCCATAGAAATATCCCTAGTTATGTCTTCGTTCTTGGTCATAAAGTATTTAATGGTATGCTCTTCGTAGCGGGCATTCTTAGCCATTCTTTCGGCAGATTTTTCACCAAAGTTTGCGGCATAATCAATGTTGCCTTTTACGTTTGAAGTAATACGAACAAATGCGTTATTGAGTACTTCTGTAAACTCAGTTAAAGCTGTACCGTCAACAAACAATTTAGTAAGAGAATCTTCAAAGTTTGTGATAATCCTAGAAGAAATGCTAGTTAAGTCAGATTCAGGATTATACAATGAACTGTTTATATAGGTCTGCCAACGCTGTAAACCCACTTCACCGCTAATGATATTTCCTGACTTATCTGCTACGACCACATAATCCTCAAGCTTAGACGGAGAATTGATGTAAGACTTAATACGATTAAGAGTTCTTGCTGTGTACTTTGTCTCACGCAAAAGGTTTTGAATTTGCGGTGTTATTACTGTTTTGTTACCTTTGCTACGTTGTTCCGTCACATACCGATTAACGTGTGCCATTAAATCACGCTTAGCTTCTTCAAGCTGTATAGCGTGCATCCTGACAATAGAGGATTTACTGCTTTTAGGTTTAGCCATAAACATTCACCTCCTGTTAATAATAAAAATCCCCCTCCACCAGGGGAGTGTGGTGGAAGGGGATAATCTTAGATGGAGTTAAGCCAGCTCACCAAACTCAACCGCAACGCAATCCAGGTACGGCCGATTGTTACGGCTCTTGCCCTGAACGACCTTAATAAACTTGACGTCTTCGTCAAACGCGGCATAGGCGGCAACAGCGGCGTTAAAAGAGCGGGCAAAGGTGCTACTGTTAGTGCAGTAAACATCCTTAACACCGTCCACGTCAGCCCTAATACTAACCAGGGCCATCTCGTTGCCGTGGACATCAGTGTCGGTGTACTCCACCCAGTCGACAAGGGCAACAGTCTTGCCCGCCAACTCGGTCATCTTCTTACGGACAGGGGACGTAGTAAGGGCATACATCTGAGCGGCGGTAGTGATACCAGCAGAATGTGCAACAATGTTCATATTAGTTCTCCTTTTGTGTTAGTGTTAATTAGCCGACGATGTCATCGGCTTCGTCAGGCTCAGTGTTATCGCATTTGGTGCGCTTGCCAAAAGCGGCGGCTTCGGCTTCGGTAACATCCTGCGCCGCATAAACCTCAGAGGTGGTATACCAGCGATCATAATCCATGCCCCGGGTCTGAACACTGTACTCAACAGATTCAATATTAAGGGGCATATAAGGGGTGTCCAGGCTTGCGTCCAGCAGTGCACTCATGACTTCGGATTTGCTAAGGTACCCATTCAGCTGAAAGCACTCAGAGGTGATATCATGGGTCTCACGATGGATAACCGAAACAATACCACTGGTAACAACGTTCTTGCGGGTGATGGTCTTTGCCATTGTTTTTTCTCTCCTTTGTAGTTAGATTTTTCGGGTTATGTGTTTGACCCTGGCACGGTGCCAGGTTAGTACTCACAAACGGCGGAGTGTTAACCATTTATGAGCACTGGCCTAGAGCCGTGTGGGGTTTGGCTCACCGCTTGACCAAAACCCTATTATATAATAACATATTTACAAGGGATTAAATAGGCCCTATGTCTCATGTTTATGGATAATTGTTGCATATGAAAAATTCACAAAAAATTCACAAATACCCCCTTGAAGTACTTGACAAAGTGTGATATAATATGTACAATGGGAGAGGTGTTTGCTCTATTATATGCGAAAATTTTTAGGAGGTACAGCCGATTAAGGGTGTACCTCTTTTACGTTTATAGGTAGGAGAAGGGCGGGAGTAATAGAAGCGGGCGAGG
>NFZD01013604.1_pt1 | contig 18786 bp, 23 predicted proteins | sample 1095381 | NCBI WGS metagenome assembly NFZD01 (sample SAMN03609891, study PRJNA323583) | gut metagenome | isolation source: feces | host: Rattus norvegicus | place: Denmark: Riget | collected 2013 | reverse complement strand
GAAATTCCCAATGAATCCAACCATCTTCATCACCATCTCCATTCCCACCAGTAATTCCCGGATCTGTAATTGCAGGAGCTTCATATACTTCTCCGTATAGATCAAGCTTTGCTACGAATGTAAGTGTAAAGATTACCAATCGAGCTTCCATCATTGATCCTTCGTAACTATCGGTATAGCTACACGTTGTCAATGAGATTGGGATTGGTTGTACCAAATCCATTACTGTATGAACATTCAACGTAAGGTCCGGATTAAATTGTGGAAGGATCTGTTCTACGATTTGTAGGCAATCTTCGATATTATCACTAACAACATATAACGCAAGATCCATATTCCATGGAACTGGTGTTTTTACCCATTGAGCATTTCCATCTGAATCTACACATTTAATACTTTGGTTACGACTTTTCTTACGACTAACATCATAAGAAAACCCGACAATATCAAATGCCATTCGAGGTAATGTCGTTTTTACTTGCTTTTCACGTGAACCTTCTTTAATTTGATCAATCCACTTAGCACGATTACTGAATGCAATCGGAACGCGGATATCCTGAACTGCTGGTCCTTGTTTACTATCACCACGACGACGAATCACATGGATATTTGAAAAATAAGACCCAAATGCACTGACTAACGATTTAGTAGAACTATGGTAGAAAGCTGACATTAAATTTGTTCCTGTAATTTAAGATAATCGTCATAATACATCCATTTACTTCCTGCAGCTTTTCGATTCAAGCGTATTGCTGTTGTTACTGCAGATTTAGTAAGTCCAAAAGCTGCTCCAGCTTGCATCCCATTAGGAAATATTTGTTTAGTATTCAAATTAATAACTTTTCGACGTTTTTTGTGTGTAGCAAGATAATCAGTATTAGCAATGTATTTTTGCAACAGTTGTTTTAACGTTAAACCGCTAGCATTATATTCTTTTTCAGTAATCCAATAACATCCAGTAGCTTTATTTTTTTGTGTACAAGCTTCTCTTATATTACTATCGCTAGTATTATAATTTCTACCCGCTTCTCTATACGATGCATAGCGTTGTTGTGTATTCAAATTATATACTGGTACCAAAGTACACTTTTCAGTATATTTCGTTAATTCTTGTTCAATACTAGATTTTTCAACAACATCTTTATATTGCCAATAATATCCACAGCATGCACTTTGTTGTGAAATTGCAGTTGAAATAGCTACTGGTCCTCGAATTTGATCTTGAAGTTTCAACGTTTCAAAAGCTTGCCTAAGATTGTCAAATTCCTGACCAGTAGTTAAATTAACAACTTTTTTGCCTCGTTTATCTACTCGTAAACGTTCTCTAAGATTGACATCTTCTATACGTTTTTGTAACTCACAATCAATGCTAGTTTTGTCAACAACATCTTTATACTGCCAATAAAATCCGCACGATTTGCAACCCTTTCTAAGTGCACAATGTATATTTTCAGGTCGTGTATTACACTTTTCAGCGGCCAAGACAATTGATTCAAATACTTCACCAGTATTCAAATTAACTATAGGCTTATATCGTGATTGACGTTCCCTTTCTATCGATTCAGTTACAATTCTTAGTCCAACATTATAGTTAAAGTATTCAATTAAATCATCTTGACATCTTCCGACAATTTTTTGAAAAGCGTGGATCATTCTCTTATCATTAGTTCGAGCCAACATTTGATGCATTACTACGTGATATACAGTAGGAATTCGAATCAAGTTATTTTTATTCTTTTTAAATTCTCTTTTCCATGATGCGGGAACAATGTGATGATTATTAAACATTTTAAATGACGAAAAGTCTTTATTTTCACAACCCTCTACTAATTTGATATAACGCTTTATCCAACGTTGGTATTCATAATCATCACATTTGTTCAATAAAAAGATTTTATAATTTTCATTCATATATCACAACCACGTATAGTATTAATAACCAATCTTTAATATTGTTGCCCTTTCTTATAGTTATTGATATCTTCCCATTCAATTGTTCCAAATGGATCTTGGGGATTCCATTCGTCAGGACTATTTTCAAGCCCTTCTTTGATAAACGCTTCATTTGAACCCCAAGCGTCGCCCGCATTTTCAATTATCGTGCGGAAGATCGGTTGTACAATTGCTTTCTTTTCACATTTACCAATCACATATGCTTGGTCGGTACTATGATAGCCTTCCCCGTGATCTTCAATTGCAATTGCAGCAATGCTGCCATCATCCGGATTCAAAGTAACGAATGCACGTGCATTGCTTCCTGTCAAACTATCGACGACGATTTCAGGTGGTTCCTGATAGCCTAAACCAGGATCGATAATTTGAACTTCGACCAGACCACCCCATAAACTGTTATCAGGATCGACGTCAAACGTCTTTAAACTTTCGAAAACGTCGATCTCTGGCATACCAGTGTCAATATGTTGACTACTGTATTGCATCAACTCTACCGTTAGTTTAAACGTGTAGAATCGCCCTAATTGAGCGAAGTAAGCCTTATCGTCGACAAACTTGATTTCAAACAATTGATCGGTTGTTGGCCAGTAGATTAAATCTCCTGTACATGGGCTATTTGGAATGATCGTCGTCCCATGTGATCCAATATTCTTTTCCCATTCGCGACGGCTAATCGTAATCGTGGCGCTCAAATCAACAATCCCACCAAACTTCTGCATCAAATATCCGTTTCCTTCTAGTCCGGTATTTGGATTCTCGAGATATCCACTAAACGGATAGGCATTCTTGAAAATGCTATTACGGTCTTCATTAAAGATGTCGATTTCAGCAGTAGATGACAATGTACGAGGAACATAATAAAACGTTTCCGCGTGGATATCGATTGCTTCATTGATCAAATCTTCAATCAGATTCTGTTCAGCTTCATTGTGATTATCAAAGTAAGGATTTGCCATCAAATATTAAACAAACAGCACGTAGATATACTTAAAAACGATTAATTACTTCACAAGATATTTGTTGCTATTATGACTGATATTAAACAATCGACTACAACAGAAACAACCTCTAATGACGTCGTGATAAAGATTGAAAATGCAGCCGGTGCTTGTACACTACAAATATTAAAAGACGGTACAATTATTTCAAATGATCAAAAAGTTGTGTGCCAATCACAATTAGAAAACTTTGATTGCGGATTGTTACAGTGAAAAGAAAAGGGACTTGTTTTAAGTCCCTTTTTAATCAATCGAGAATATTGGTTGCTTTGGTTGTCTTAGTGAAGATACCAAAGTCATTTAAATTGACAATGTTGTCAGATGCATGCAACTTACACCACTTTTCCCACATATCTTGTCTAACTGCGTGCTTCGAAACATAATCACAATCATTAGTTAATTCCACGACGACTTGACCTAGATTGTTTGGATTTTTTTCAATATTATATCGTTCCCAACGAATACACATCGTATCGATGATTATATTGGTATCATCAAATCGATTTTGAACCATTAAAACTGCTCTCATATCTTCCTCATCATAATTGCAATGAATTTAATTTCTTTAATTTTACGCGTTCTTTAGTTGTTGTTACAACTTTTGCATCAAACACTGGGTCTTTACCAACATGTTTACTTCGATGTTCCAAATTATGAGCAACTCCATTCACTTCTATTCTATAGATAACTGTTTGAGTAGCTGTTCGTCTATTTTGTTGTTTGTTAATCGATAACGGGATTCGAATTTCAATCAACTTAATATCAGGTGGATCATTAACATCAACATGTGTTAAACTGCCATTAGCTAAAAACCAATGATCACAACTAATATCAGACATACCACGAGCTTTTAAAAATGTAGTTGCTACAATTGTTGATAACGTTTCATATTCTGTTGTGTGGTTAAATGCTTTGATATTTGCCAAAAATCCCAAACCTGATAAAATAGTTGCTGTATTGGTATTATTATACCATTCATTATCTTGTATTTGTTTATTTTGTAACGCATCTAAAATATCAGAATCGTTATAGAATACATTGACAATATCACTAAAATCTTTTTGTTGAATTGATTTCATCAATCGACGAATCATTTTTAAAACAGCTTGTGAATTCAAATTTTGTAAATTTGCGATTTTGTTAGCATTAAAAGAATTCGAAATTTCAAACTGTTTACGAATCTTCGTTGCAGATACCGCTCCTAATGAATCCGAAGCTTCTTTTTTCAACGATACTGGTATACAATAAACCTCCGAACCAATATAATCATTATACTGAAAAATATTTGTCGTTTTTGATTCGTCAAGTTGTGCACCAGCCTTAATAAAATATACGTCTGCCGGACACCATTTATTTTCATTAATATCTAGATCTGCTGATACCAGTGATGCTAATTCTTTACCACGTTTGCGAATATATTCAGCTTTTTTAGTAGATTGATAATGAAACTCGTAATCGCCAATGTTTCCAAATTTTTTATAGAATGTCTTTGCGCTATTTTTATTACTAGTCAACCAATCATCGTTCGGATTTTTTTCTTCAAAGATTCTCAATTCTGCCAATGTAGTTGAGATTAACGTACCACCTGGATTGTTGATAATTCTTTTAGACGGTTTATAGTTTGCAACTAATCTGCCTTTATCCGAACGTTTGCCAAACGGAATAGTTTCTCCATTATTATCAATCATCATATCCAAATAATACAAAAAACACATTTCAGCAGCCGCATTTGATAATCGATTAGCAGCGTGTTTTTGTCGAGAAGCTTCATATATCGCTGTAAATGTTCTTTTTGCTAAATTCGGCCAAATCTTAACAGGTGCAGGTTCAAGTAAACATGCTTGAAGATCTTCAGGTGTACTTGTTTTTAAATTTGCTCGTAAGTTAATCAATTTATCACGATCAAACATATCTGCGGTTATACATGTCGGTAACCGATGACTGGTGGTAGCAATTGCTTGCTCTGTTAACAACTCATCAATTACTGCATATGAATATTTGTGATTGTGTTTGGTCCAATCTTCGCGACTAAAAGTACTTTCGCTCAAATATGAATATAAAAAATCTGAAAACTTCATTGTGTTGATAATATACCAATCAATTCAAAATATTACTTAAAATAAGCTTAAAAAATAAGCTCCTTTCATTATACTAGAATAGGAGCTTATTTGGCAAACGAAAACTCGTTTAAATCGTTTTTTCTATACACTTTTGTAAAGCCTTATCTACAAATGCTACACATGCTTTTGTATCTGTTATTCCTTGTACTTGAAATTGCACAAGAGGTTGTTTATGAATAGTTGTAACAAACTCACCACAAATTAGCTCGTGATGAAATATTGTTATATTACCTGTTATACAACGTAATTCTCCATTTATAACTTTTGTAAGAAAAACCGTTATACGAGTGGCATCTTCACTTACAAATCCGTCAACAAAACAGTCAAACGGATCATATTTTCGTTTGCCAATTAGTTTTTTAAATTTTTCTAATTGACTCATTTTAATTCCAATAAAAATCCCCTTTTAAATCAGAGGATTAGTATTTAATATTTAGTAACTCGGAATTAATTGATTTTCACCAAGATAATTCCGATGATAACTGTTTAGGTTATCAGTAGTATTATACGTCACTGGAATCGAATTGGCACCAGCTTGATTAACATTATTTGTATTATTATTTTGTGTAGTAACATTAATCACGTGTTCAGGTTTATCCTTTTGACTCTGAGCTGATGTTTGCATTTTAACTCCTTGTTGATTTTGTTTGGTAGGAGTCATAATATTATCATTTGTTGCAGCTGCTGTAACAGCATCTTTCTTTACCAAACCAGCAGACGCATCACCGATTGAATTCAATATTTGTTGCCCAGTTTCACTATCGGTAGCCCATTTAGAAACTGCATCTCCAATTAAACTACCTAAGAAACCTCCGACAACTGTTCCTAATCCAGGAAGCAATACAGTACCAATTGCAGCACCAGCCATCGTTCCTGCTCCTATACCAGCAGCTTCAGTAGCTCCCTTAGCAGAAGCAACTGCAGTATTGCGAGCTTTCATTTCAGTTGCTTGTTCAGCAGTAATTTCCCCATTTTGGACTTTCAAATCAATTTCGTCATTATATGCACTAATATCACTAGCGGTAGAAGCTATACTTGCAGCAGCTGCTAATGGAGCTCCAAAACGACTGACAAACTTCCCAGCAGTTTTCATCAAAGATTTCCCACCTTTGTTAATAATAGAAGGAGCATCTTTTTTAACTTCTTTGACGTCTACAATTTCGCTTTCCATCGTCAAAGCTTTTTTCTTTACAAGATCGACACGTTTGATGGGTTCGTGTTTAGGATCTGTACGATTATCGATTTCCCCTTTCTTATCTACTCGAAGCTCAGGAGGTTTTTTATCTGGGGCTGGTAATTGTTTGGAAGTTTCTTTTGTTGTAAGAGCTCTTGTTCCTCGTTTATCTACCCCAATTGTTTTAATTTTGTTAAATCCAGGGATATTCTTTAATAATGAACCAATTGATTTTAAACTAGCAGCTAACAACGCAACAATTCTTGGACCGACTGAAGATAGAGCCTTAAACGCAATTCCCCCTAAAGAAATAGCAGCACGACCAACTGTTTTTAAAGCTAAACCTCCAAGTTTGTCTACTGAACCCAACAAAGTGCTAACTAATCCAGTTCCAATTCCAGCAACCGAAGACAAATCGCCTTCTGATCCACTTTTCGTTCCTTTAGTAAGATCACGAATTTCCGTCGTCAAAGCAACTAAATTAACCACATTATCTTGAATCGATTTGATTGCTTCAAATTTTTGTTGATTTAGAGCTTCATTTTCTCGAGACTGTTCTAAATTGTAAGATTGTTTAGAATCTGTAGGAGATAAAAATTTAACTAACTGCTTTAAAACTGCTTGAGTTGATTCATTATCATTGGTCTTTTTATTCTCTTCATCGTCCCCAGCAATTTTGTTAATTTCCTTAGCAACATCAATTGCTTTCCATAATTGTTGTTCTTCGTCTCCACTTGGAAGGTTCTTGTCGATAAACGCCTCTTGAGTAGACATAAATTTTGAACGATACATTTTTGAGACAATTCCTTTATTATCTTCATCTCGAAATTGATCAAACGCTGATCTCCATTTAGAAAGATTTAAAAATTCCAAATATTCGCCTGACGATTTTTCGTTCAAGCGTTTATTCATTTCATCTTTCTTTTTGTTGTATCGTTCAACAATCTTTTGGGTTTTTTCTAATAATGCTAAATCGTGTGCGTTGGTATATTTCCCACGAGATTGAACATCTTCGTTTTTTAAAATGTTTTCGATTGCATCTTTTAAAACACCGGTAGCGGTACGAATAGCGAGCTTAGAGACATTCTTCTCTAACTCATCCATTCGTTTGTCTTTTCGTTCTCGTTCTTCTTCTAATCGCTTTTTAAGCTTCTCGTCAATCTGATCAGCAGTCTGTTTAGCGATATCGTTTATACCATTATTATTTGCCATGATTTATTATTTTTGTTTTTCCTGGTCTTGTTGGAATTCAAGCAACATTGACACATAAATTGATCTCTCAAATGGAAACATACTTTCAATTTCAGTCAATGACCAATTGTAATATTGTATCATTGTGAAATTTGTACGGTAATAATTCTCAATTGTCTCATCTGAGAGAAACACTAGAAAAAATAGCTAATTCCTTCAATATATTGAATATTTCGTTGACCACATACTGGACACGTCCATTCGACCTTAATACGACAATAAGGAATTGATCGGAAATATCCAACCAGTTTTTCTAATTGTGTATCAGTTAAATCTCCAATCCAATCAAGCAACATTTCCTCTGTATATTCAGAAACATCATATACTTCATCTTCGGTACAAATCTTATCAATTTGGACTAATACTTTGCGAAGATTCCCTTCATAATCCGTAGGATCGGGAACATTATCGATCATATCCATTGTAGGTTGTTTCATCAACACGTACAATCCATCACCTAAATCGATTTTAGTTTTATATTGTTCCAAACCAACAACTTCAACCGAGTTCAAATCCATCATTACTTGATGGTCACGTGTTTTTGGATCCATTCCTGAATGTTCAAATTGACATTTGACATTAAGCGTAATTCTAGGATCTACGCTGATACTACGCAATTTAATCAACAAATATTCAAAATCGAATGTTGCGAGTTTATCAGCGTCCAAAGGTTCTGATTCAACACAACATGATTGGATGATGCTCTTTAACGTATCGAGCATAATATCAATATCGCCACTATTTTGGGCAATCATCAAAGCTTTGTTGTCCTTTACTAAAAAAGGACGAAAACGAAGCTTTTTGTTTAAGCTTGGTACTAATATTTCATGTACAGTATAACTATTGTTTGTCGGTAACGGTTTCAACATCTTGTTCAATTACTTCCATTGGTTCATTTTCTGTTTTGTTTAACAACTTTAATAAATCAGTTGTACTTCCTACGAACATCGTGTTATTCGTAATTGACCCTACTACCGCAGGATCTCCATTTAAAGCTTCGGCAAATTTGCTATTAACCTTTGGTCTAGCTTTGACGTACACGTCTTGCTTCTTAGCAGTCATATCAATTAATTTCATATTAATATCCGCCATTTGACCAATTAATTTTGTAACGCTATCAATTGCTTTTTGATCTTCAGTTCCACTAGCAACCGTCATTGCTAAGTTAAGCATATCTTCACTTTTATTCAACAAGTCACGAAGATTCACTCTAGCTTGATCATAATCGTCACTAATATCTTGTTTAATTTGCTCGTCTTCAGCTTTATATTGATCTTCATTTTCGTCTAATGGAACTAATTCGCCTCCCATAGACTCCATTTGTTCATCACTAATAATTTCTCCTGTAGATTGATCGACAACCATCGAAGATTGTTCAATAGGATCTACATTAAAAAAATTATTCAAGCTTTCTTGTGTTTTAGTTTCTTTCACGTTTAAAACCATTCCTTAACAGATTTCCAAGCATCCTTCAATGAACTATACGTATCTTTAGCATCTTGATACAAATGTTGAGCTCCTCGATATACGCGGAAACCATTTTTAATAACATCCATCATCTCACCTAAAGCACTTTGATTGCTACCTAAATCATCAGTAATCAAATAACGATACTTCCACGTAACAGTAAATTCAGAAGGAATATTGTTACTACGGCCAGTCAAGTTCAACGATTGAATGTTAGTAGGCCATGCTTCTAGGTAGTTAATAAACACGATGTGTTCTTTACCAAACAACGGATTCGCATCTGGAGTTGTGTACAATGCCAATCGAAGAGACGTTGTATATTCATCAGGATAAGCAAAATTACGCGTAATTGGTGGATAAATTGTGTTCAACCAAGCTTCGATCAAACCATATGTCATCCCGCCATCTTCCTGATAACCACCCTCTACATAAAAGGTTGTATTTAATTCACCATATAAACGATCATAAGGAATTTCAATCCCTTCACCGCCCACGCGAATTTGACTACTTGCAATACTACTGGTACTACCAATTACTTCAGTACAATAATAATTGATACGTTCAGCCAAAGCATCCCCAGTTATCGATGTTCCTTTCTTAGCTCGAATCATATCCAATACTAATTTCGGAATCGGAACAATTAAATCATAATGACAATTTAAGTGAACACCGTGTTGGCTAATAAGATGATAAGGATTCGTCTCTACTCCAAACAAATCCTTAATGTTGGTAGACGCTCCGTTTAAATCACGAATAAATGGAATTTCACCCATAAGTTAACCTATATTTCTAAACTTATTAACCATACGACGATCATTACCATACCAACCAGCAAATGGCATCATAATTGCATTGCCATAATCTTCAATTCGTACCAATCTAAATGGACTGGTAATATGGTTCAACAAATATCGATGAGTAGCATATTGTGCAACATTTGCTCTACTAAAATTGTTTAGTAATTGCCAATTAATACGAAGTTTGTTAGCAGGTTCATTTGCAGTTCTCATCAACTGATCTAATAACCAAGCACGAATACGAATAGGCAAATAATGCAAATTAATTCCTATAAATCCATTTGGAGCAGTCGTGAATGGTAATACTAGTGGATAACGATCGAATACAGGCAACTGTTGACTAGGGGCAACATGATCACCAATTCCACTATACTTCGCCACATATTCAAAAAAATACATCTTACCAATTTCCAAACGACGAACGGTATCACGTTTACCGCCTACGATAAATTGATACTTGTTAAACGGTCGACGACTTACTTCTTTTATTTCTCGTCGAAACCAACTACGACTTTGTTTAGAAAGTTCTTTTAATTGATATGGTGTAGCGTTGTGTAATACTGATTGATAAGTTGTTGCACGTGCCATTAGTACAGTAAACAGATTTACATACCAATACTTATTACGCAAAAAAGAAAAAGCCTCTCATATATGAGAGGCTTTAACGTGTTAAATCATCGATGTCAAATCGTTAATAATTGTCCGTTTCATCGAAATAAATTCAAAAGGATCATTAAATTGTTTTGATCTAACTTTACGAATTAAACGTCTAATATTTCGATATACATCCGATCTAAATCCGTTATCTTGCTCTAATAAAGCAGACAATTCAATCAACAAACTTATTAAATGATGATGATTTTCACTATGTTGTATTTGAGCAATTGTTGCTCTCAACAATTTTCCATTACTGGTAACCATAAGAGCTAACTAACGTGTTGTATATTAACATATTTACAATTTTGATACTTTGTTCAATCCTTTGTACATTGCATCGACAATTCGACGACTTGTATCGGACTTAACTCGATAATATTGTTTGCTTTCGCATAAGCTTTTGCTGTTTTGTTTTTCGATCACAATCTCTATATCATTGATATCATTTGCATCTGTAACATTATCATATCGACGATTGCTGTAGATCATAATGACAATTTCATTCATCACTGTACATTTGATACGATGTGAATCAATGTATGCAATATCGTCGTCTTCCATATACTTCAACAAATTCGTCAGAGCTTCGTCCAAATATCGATTGCGATTATTTGCTGGTGACAAATGGAAAGCAAACTCAGCTTCGGTACTACGAATTCGTTTAGTCGTTAGTACTGGAACACGTTTTAATCGATCACACGTTTGTTCAAACAACTTGTCGATTTGTTGCTTACGTTTATTGAGATTGTCTTTTGTTAATTTATCAGCTGCAGCTACTGTTCCAAGTGCAGTAGCCACTCGATGTTCCTTAAACGGATTATCACCATATGGATAATGCAAATCAAGAAATTCAGTCGCTGCAGCGGACGCTAAAGCAGCATACTTTGCTCGTTCACTATCTGATAACTCTGGATCAACAGCCATCTTATCATATTTTGCCATCAAAGCTGCGGCTGCTGTAATCTTAGTGATTTGAGCCTTTTCTTCTCGAGATCCGTCGAAAAAACTACGCAATAATTTGAAAAGCATTTTTAATCCTTTGTTTTAGAGGTGTCTCTATTATACCTCTAAAATTCAAAAAAGTCTTCCAAATACGTTTCTTGAACTGCTTTCCATCCTAGTGGAGCAATCATCTTTTCAATATTTGATAAGAACGTCTTTTCAAACATCAAATCATAATTGACGTATTGATCTAATTCAAATTGTTCAGGTAAATGCTCTTGAAATGCTACGCAATCTTCGTGAATTGGATTTGGCATATTCAAGTATAAGAATCGAATCTTATCATTATCACCAATCGGTTTAATAACGTTGTTTAAACCATGTTTTTCAAGCAAATGATTATAGATCAAACTAGCTCGTACATGAATCGGGGTCCCTTTCACATATAAATCACTTGGAAAATCTAACCGATCTTTTAACTTCTTCTGATTATCAGCATTCTTTTCCTTAGCTAATTTCTTTTCAATATTCTCACGCTTGAAATCACTAATACTTGTTACACCACGTGGAAATGCTATTTGTTCAATCGTAAAATCCTTATACTTTTCACGGAATTCACGCACGTATTCTTGCATTTCTTTTTCAGTTTTATTCAATAAGATTGGAATACTATCTCGCAATGCTTGTTGAATAACCTTTGGAGTACTAGATTTGACCAATTGCAAACCCATGATTTTCAAGTACGGATTTTCAACCGAGAATCGAACCCCTTCACTGTCGAATACTGCCATCACATAAGCTTTCTTAGCTACGCTGACCATATTGTCGATGATATTTTCACGTTTCATCTTCAACTTATGTTCAAACGCGTTCATGTAATCACCAAGCTCGTGATAACATTTTTCAATATAAGGATTTAAAACCTTTTCACCAAGTTGATTAAGGAATTCCAACTTCTGTGTTCTCGTAGCTTCTTTTGGACAATACATCGACACGACATCGTCTAAATCTAAAACAACAGAGTCGGTATCAATCAACACGACCCGATCCTTAGGAATTCCAGTTTTTTCGTCGATTAGTTGGTTTAACTTTCGTTCAATCCATTTAATTGCTTGTTGGCCACTAGTGGTTACACTACTAGCTAAACAAATGTCGAAATATCGGAAACTTGTATTTCCGAGTGCGCCATAAAGACTATTTCATTATGTTAATCAATATATTACTATATTGTTCAGACTATATCACGATCTTTAAAGATCCCTCACGCTTCCAGAAACTTTATTCTGTACTCTACTCGATTTTATTTCAGTCTTTCGATAGTCGTTCCACATTTAATTCTTTAATGAACATTTAGCTCGGCGATTGACCAGAATAATCCGGTGTTCCCCCGAGTTCATGAGGTGTGCATATAGCCCCAAATTATTTTAGGAGAATCTTTAAAGCCATCTGTTTACTATTCATCATCGCAGTTTGTTGAGCATAGTATTTCTCGAGCTCTAGTAACTGATCAGTAGTCATTTCTGAATATTTTTGATGTATTTTTTCAACCATATCCAATAATTTCCTCCATGTTGTTTTAATTCTTCTGTATCAATACGCACAATATTATAACCTTTAGCGATTGCATCATCAACATGCTTTTTATCTTTAATTTGTTGTTCTGGTTTTGAGTGCCAATAATGTCCGTCGATTTCCACCAACAGATTCCAATCCTTGAGGGAAAATCATAAGGATGACCATTGCCTACTTTTCTATACTGTTCAACGTATTGAAAACCTTTATCTTCATAAAATTTCTTAAATTGACGTTCGGGCTTTGTGTTATACTGTTTGTGTCGTTTAACGTAGCTTCGAGCATTGCGTTCTTGAGCCAATTCAATGTTTTCTGGTTTTGAGTGAACTACCACGATGCTAAAGTATCTGTGGTTTTCTTGCTTGAATTTGTATAAACATATGTTGACGCATAAGGAATTTTCAAATGATTACACACATACAATAAAGACACATTCTTGTGATTTTCAATATACTTTAAAATATGATAAAGCTGCAACTCGTGTAGTAAGTTTTGTTTTATCTGAGATTTATGTTTCATCTTTTAATATCTTGGAGATTCGAAAATCTCAAAAATTTTCGAATACAATTTAACGTATTGTTTATAATACTTCAAACAACGGTCGATCGTAACATCAGCTGATCCACCTTCCATTTTGCGTTCCGGTACGTCTTTAAATCTAACAAACATACTATTATGTTTAGTATCAGCACATTTAACAATCATCGCTAGTAAGTTTGTTTCTATTCGTTTCATGTATGCACTATACTTTTCATCGTCGCGACGTGTAAGAATCTGTAAAGCTGCAATAATAATACTACTAGTCAAATACTTGTTAAATCGTTCACGAATACAATCTAACACTTCATCAACATAACATTGATCACAATCTTCAATCACATCATGGCATAATCCTACAATATAACACAACTTCGGATATTGATGATCTTTAAAATCGTGTAATTCTGCATACTGCTGACCTAGCTGATACGCATATTGAGCGACAAATGCACAATGACCAATATATGGCGATCCGGCTTTATCGACCTTTTTGGCAAAAGCCCGTTCAACAATTGTGTATAATGCTTGGATATCATCCCACTGAATAATAAAGTCATTGCTTGATTGTTGAGGTACTGACAATTGTTCTAATGTTTTTTTAGAAGCCCAAAATTCAGATACACCTTGTTGGTCATATGCAATTGAGATGTCATCTGGTAATTTTGTAATCTCAAATGTTCCTGTTAACTCGTCCATCGTACATTTTGGCCACTGATTAATATTTTGCTGTTTCATTTTTGTTTACCCAATAATACAATGAATACTATACACGAAACTAATACATATTTCAACAATTGATTATTTTAAAATATGATCGAACTTATATCAACAATCAAGAATGTATTTCCAAACGCTCCAATTGAGGAACTTCACAAAACATGTGAAGCTTTTAGAATTGTCACCGCATATCAACAAGCAGCATTCATTAGTCAAACAGGATATGAAAGCAATTGTTTTAAATCTGTAGTAGAAAATCTAAATTACAGTGCAAAAGGCTTAGCTTCGACGTGGCCAAAACGATTCCGAGATTCAAACGGGAATCCAAATTCAATTGCAAAATCAATTGAACGAAATCCAAAATTGATTGCTAATGCAGTATACAACGGAAGAATGGGCAATCGACCAGATAGCGACGATGGTTGGATATATCGCGGACGAGGATATATTCAGTTAACTGGTCATGATAATTATTTGAAAATAGGCAAGCATCTTTATTTGAAAGGCTTAGTCAACGATCCCAATGTATTTGTAACAAATCCTACGTTAGTCGAGCAGCCACTTTATGCTGCTTTCACAGCAGGAGCATTTTGGGATCTTAATAAATTAAATTCGTTCGTACCAGATATCGAAAAGATTACTAAACGAATTAATGGTGGATTGCATGGATATGAACAACGATTGAAATACTATAATCAGTTGTTAGGTTGTTGATCTAAATGAAAAAAGACCCTACTAGGTAGGGTCTTTTAGTACCAGAGGACTACTTATGAAATTAACACATATATTATGCTGATGGAGCAACTGCTAAACCAAACGCACAATCAAATAATTCATTGCTGACTGGATGCATTGAACCGTGACTAAAACAATCTTCTACAAAGATCATGATTTCACAAGTACACAATTTACGTGAATCGCAATTGAACTTGACTTCCGTGCGAACATCGATCGTAACATCGTCATCGGGCTGATCAATTGTCTCTTCGATAATATACATACACGACTTACCATTGTCGTTTGCAGTGTGCTTTACTTCGGTAGCTTGGAATGGTACTGTTTTATGTTCACAAGCTTGCGCAAATTCATCTTCAACCAAGATCTCCAAAGCAGTACAATAAGAGGCGATCGAACTAGTCGTCGTATTTTGAATAACCATTTTTAAAATTCCTTTTTAACAATTACTTCAGTACCATTATACCCAAACTCACCACACAAGGTGCAACTAGTTACATCAAAATAATCTAAATTTTTTAATTGTTCGACCAGTCGTTTACCATCACGCTGTAAAATCATTTGTTGACTACGTTTTGTAGACACAATCGATATTGAGAACTTACCAGTATTTCCTTCCCATGTACACAAGTAATCTAAGCTTTTACTGATGTTTCGTTGTGTTGGATATACGTATCCATCTAACCAATTGCAGATGCTAACGTCGTAATGATTAGGAAGATTTGGATCACTATCAAACCAACTACGTAGATCAATTAAATCATCTTTTGTGACAAGGCGATTAAACTTACCGTCAACTTTGATCCAATAATAGTAAAGATCTTGGGTTTTCTTATAAAGGTTCTTTTTTAACTTGCTTAATTTCATTTTAAAATTACATCAAATAACCATATCAACAACAAGAATGGGGATAGGATAATCACACCGATTACAACCGATACAAAAGTAACGACGAACAAGAGAAAATATAGCACTACGATTGCAATATAAAGTCCTAGTGCTATACATGCATATAATGCTTCTTGTACTTGATTAATCATTATTGTTGTAATACCTTGTCCCAAACAGTTATGAAGATTTCATATGGCAAACGACCAAGATTCGTAATTTGCTTCCGATCATCCTTGAATTGTTCATCAAGAAATTCCGGATGATCTTTGATGAAATCTTCCTTGATGTCTTCAATAAACGCAGCTAGGTAGCGACCAGTATCACGATTGTTCGTTGGGGTGCCGAGCTTACTAAAGATCCCAAACATTCGACTTTCGGTTGCGTATTGCTTAAACAAATCGCGAAGACGGAGCACATCACCTGCTAATACAGCTGGCATCTTACCGTTCTTAGCCTTTTCATCGAACTTTTCGTTCTTACTTTTTACACGGAAGCTACCACCGACATACAAAGGACGAATTACGATCCCTTCCATGATATCATTCGTAGGACTAATCAAGCTAGGCATATCGTTCGGCGTTTGCAAAGCTTCGTTATATGTATCCGTGTATTTGATCACTGGTACCATCAAACCAGTCAATCTATGATCAACTGCAAACTTTTGTAAGAAAGCGAATGGGAACTCGATTACTTCATCCCCTCGAATCCCAGCAATTGCAAACATTCGGAAGTACTTTTGATCGCCGTAAAATACTCGACCAAGAATTCCTTTGCCGTACCATTCACCGTACACCATCACTTGATCAAAATCGCGTAATGTACGATTCATCTCATCACGAACTGCACGTTCGATACATTCAAACCAAAATTTAACTCGAGTCGAATCAGCAACCAATTCACCCATATCGTCATTTTCGTCTTTGATGATCGCATTTCGACGAGCAACCTCGTAACCAATTTCGTTACGATCAACGATGATGCTTACATTACTGCCGTCAATCTTTTCAGTGACGACCCATTTGTCAGCTTGTTGCACCTCAACCGGCACATGTCGATTATTTTCAATGATCGTCAAACGATATGCGTTTTCAATCGACGGAAATTTCACAAACTTCATTTTTAGTCCTTGTTGGTTCAAAAGTTACAATCGAACAGTCTTATACTGTTTCATGTTCTGAATCATATCCAGTAATTCAAATTGTACACCATTTCTTGTAAATTTGCAACTATTGTGCCAATGGCCGTAAAACCACTTTTTAGGTTTAGTCTCAATTTGATTCAGCCATTGTTGCAATACTGTTTCGCTTTTACGGTTGTGTATCCGTTTTAAAGGAATTTTACACGTGTTTGCAGTCTTCGGAAGAGCAACTAACGGACACGTATGTGAAACGACAATATCAACGGTTTTTGACCAGTTAAAATCGATTAAATCGTCTATAATCAATTCTTCCTGTATAAACCATGTGCGTCCAGGTATACGCCATTGCCAATCGATTGAAAACGCTCCCCCCAATCCACACAATGTACTTTGACCAATTGTCCATATACATCCACGTGGAATGTAATAGCAATTTTTACCCACTTCGATCGGATTTTCCTTCCCGTATTGTTCAACGAGTCCATCTAGTTGATTATGATCTTCATGATTTCCATCTACGAAATATACTGGTACTTCAAAATCATAACTCGCAGTTGTTAATCGAGGCCAATAACCAAAATCACCAGCTACGACGACTGCTTGTGGTTGTTCTTGACCAATCACATAATCAAGATACATGAATTCGCCATGTACATCCCCCACAAATAATGTTTTTACCTTATTCGATTTTGCTGACATTATTATACCCTAATTTTATTATAGTGTCGATTACAATTATCAAGTCATGTAATCTCAAGTGAAAGTTACTAGTCGTAGCTAGTTGACCTTTATCAAAATACTTCTTTAAAAACAATTGTCGAAAAGATTGTAAATCTGAAATTCCTTTACTAGTGACGATTTCGATAATTCGTTTTGTCCTTTCAGATCGTTTTGTCAAGTATTCAATCGCTTGTAAATTCTCTTTTTGTTGATCTTCAGTGTCTAGATGATCTAACATTTTAATCGTTTCGATTTGATCTAAGTCGTCTTGAAGTACTGCTTGCAATCTTTCAATTATTAATTTAGTGAATATACTCATACTATTTGCATATCATTCTTAACTTTCAAATACAAAGTTTCGTTTTCACTTTTCAATTTTTCTAAAATTTCTAATGCTAGATCTAACTGATGTGATAATAAAATTTTATTTTTATATCTTTCAATCCCATTCTTAAAAATTAATTGATCAAAATGATTTAAGTCTGATGTAATTTTAAAAATTGCAATAATATCTGCTAAAGTATCTTCAGGGATATCTTTATAATTCTCTTGAGATAATATCTGAGTAATTCTAATTTTGTTATCAAAAATCATTTTAAATTTTTTTTATAAGAAATTATAATGTGATAGGATATTATCCTACATCTGAAAAGAAAAATCAAATAAGGGTACCGTTGAACAAGGAACGTAGTGACTGGCCGTGAAACGGTTTTTACGAACGTAGTGAGTAAAAACAAAAGTGGATGTAATTTAAGATTTTTTTTAAGTTCATGAACTGTTAATTTCTGTCTAGAAATTTTAGTTACAGTATGCCTATCTTTACTATTAGTATAATCGAAACTTCGGATCTCTTATACATCCTTTAAGAAACTTGAAAAAATATTATAAAATGATTTATAATATTCGATTGGTTTTTAATCTACACTGCGTTCGATTAAAAACAAGCACCGAGTTCAGAACAAGTCTTCGCTCGTGCTTAAACTTAAGTTAAATTAATCTTTCGTTAATCTTAACTTCCTGTATAATATAGAAGTAGATTATACTATTTTTTTCAGAAAAAGTCAACAAAATATTTTAATTATTTTTATGGGGATTTTCCCTCATATCTGTTGAA
>NFZD01010018.1_pt1 | contig 18787 bp, 18 predicted proteins | sample 1095381 | NCBI WGS metagenome assembly NFZD01 (sample SAMN03609891, study PRJNA323583) | gut metagenome | isolation source: feces | host: Rattus norvegicus | place: Denmark: Riget | collected 2013 | reverse complement strand
TCTTTTTCTTCTTTAGCTACTACTTCTTCTGTAGTCTCAACAGGAACCTCGGGTCTAGCAAACACATTTTCAACTGCTTTATCTTTATTTCTTGCCATTAGTTATAACCTCCATTAAATATCTATTTGAGCATTTTCGTCTTCTATTCTTTGCTCTATCTCTTTACCAGCACTTTCTGTGTCTTTGTAAATTCTACATAAACATGCAAATGTTTCAAATTGAGTCATCATATCTTGTTCGTCCATTTATCATATCCTCCTACATTCTATATGTTCCAAAGTCTTTGTTATCAGTCTTTTTAGCTATTGCAGTATTTATACATATAAGCATTAGTGGTACACCCATATAATCATCTATACAGAATTTAGACGGGTTATATCTCTTAAGCTTTTTACAATATGCAAGTATGTCATCCCATTTCTCATCCATATACATATCAAGTACTGGCAGTATAACAGGACTCGTTATTTCATAGTCTACCCAACTCTTTTTAAGTCTAGCATCAAAGAATCCAGCTGTATCAAACATATCTACAAACATAACACCACTATTATAATATCTAGTAAGTATCATATGTTCAGTTTTAGGTCTTAGATAAAGTCTTGTGTTAAATACATATTTAGAAGTATATTCTCTAAATCCTCTGTATTCAGCAAATATTCTTTCTCTAAGCTCCATACACTTAAGTATTGATATAGCTGCATCACTACTAGCCTTACCATTAGTTGGATCAGGACAATAGTCAACTCTTTCTTCAAAGAACCTATCTATAAGAGTACCATAAAGACTCTTATCATAGTTTTCTTCTATAGCATCAAAACCATATACATTTTGTATAAATAGTTTATTTCTATCATAACCAAATTTAAGAACACCGTAATAATCTTGCATCTTATCATTAGCATAATAATTTAGATGTAGCTTACCATGTTGTTCATATGGTTTAAAAACAAGAGCATCCATTTGTACATCATAGAATTGCTCTACGTATTTAGTTTGTATCTTATCCACTACTTCATTAGCTAAGTCTACTACATCTTTCACATCTTCGTCTATAAGAGCAGAGCCACCAGTTCCACTATTAACTCCTACATATACTTTAGTTTCTATTGTATGTGCATTTAGTTCATCTAATGTAAATACAGTAGACTCAGAATACTCTATATTCCATATTTCTTTATCTAGGAACTTAAGGGGAGTAACTTTTGTAACTTGATATGGTTTAGCTATTGCTCCTTGGTTAGCTAATAACAAGTGGTCTCCCTCTTTAGGAAGTATAGAACCTGGTTGTAAGAAACTACTTTTAGAAGCAAGGTTTATAGACAGTCTTCTATCATCAGTAGTTTTATCTTCTATATCTTCACTATCATAGTTATATATAACGAAGTCTTTGATCTTTACAAACTTCTTAGCACCATGATTAAGCTTTACATTCTTAGTACTCTCACTATAAGATGTACTATCATCTATACTCCAGTATGTACAAAGCACACTAGGAGCACTTGTAGCTCTCATAAATGCCTCATAATAAGATTTATTCTTATTAGCTATCGCAGCCTCAGCTTTAGCTCTATCTATCCTAGGAGAACCAGCACTAAGACCACCAGCTTGTATTCTAGCCATTGTATATCACTCTCCTACTTAGTTCTATTAGCAGACGCCTCGATAGTACTTATTATAGTACCAGCCTCAGATATAATTTCATATGTAGCAGCTAGCATTCCTCTTACAAGGTTACCATAAGTATTAGAAAGCTTAGTCATAAATACTACATAGTTCTTACAGTATAGCTCAGATAATCCAGCTATTGTGTCTTCTTGAGCTTGATTAGAATCTTTACCTATTTCATTTTTATTAGCTAGATCAACATTACTACCAAAGTTTTGAGCAGCTGATACACTATCAAATGTACCACTTCCATGTTTTTGATCTATTTGATCTCTAGCATCTATAGCATTTTGATTTCTATTATTTTCTTGCTGTTTCTGTCTTTCTTCAGCCTCTCTCTTACTAGCATTTATCTTGTCTTGTACTTCAGCGTTCTTCATAACGTTCTCCATACCTTTAACCATCATATCAGTACCTTTCTTAGTACTTGCTCCACCTTTCTTAAGAGCATCAGCTAGTATATCGTTATTAAGAATACTTGCAACTAATTTAAGATAGCTATCGTTATTACCAGTCATATCTTGTACGAATTCATTTTTATTTTGATCACTATAATCTTTTTCTATAGTTTCTCCTAAAATAGCATTCTTAATATATTCTGATAATCCAACTTTATTTTTATTTATATTATCTTTCATTTCACTACTAAACTTACTAGTGATATTCCAATCAAATAATCTATCTATGATAACACCAAGTGTAAGTTCTCCTGCAGCGTTTAATCTTCCTATACCCTCACTAAAGTCTTGTACATAACCTCTAAGTCTATTAAGATCGTTTTTCTTTATAGCATCAGCAACATTTTCAGGATTAGGTAATTCACGACCATTAAATAAACCAGATCTTTTACCTTTATATCCATCTACTATTACACCTACGAATACAGCCCAGTTAGATACTAAGTCTACAATACCTTTAAGTAGTTTGGCATTAAATGAGTGATAGTAAAGTCTTACATTAGGCATAACTTGCATTTGATTCACACTAAATTGGATTATGTTATTAATCTTTTTACTAAGTTCTTTATACTTTTTATCATATTGTAAGAACTTATGCCAAAGGTTTTGTAATCCCATTGCAAACTGTTTAAGGAGTTTTATTATTTGTGGTTTTATTTGAGCCCATTTATTCTTTATATTACTCCATTGTTTATTGGCTGCTTTCATACCTTTAACTCCAGCTTTAATACTACCTTTAGTAGCTTTATATGTACCTTTGATCATATCACCTAAAATACTGGCTTCCATACCAAGGTAGTCAAATTGATCATATGGTATTGGTTCTAGGTTTTCTATGGATAATTTAAGCTCTTCAAACTGATTATTAGCTTGACTATATTGCTCTAAACTAATACCATTTATACAAATATTCATACATACCTCCTTATTGAATGTTTTATTTTCTTCACAGATTATTGTTCGAAAAAACCAGACAATGTTCTGTAATGATTATAATATAAGGAGGAACAAAATGAACACAAATAATATTAAAGAACTTGCAATGGAGCTAGAAAAATACCTTAAAGCAGGTAGATTTAGCTTTGCTGTATTAATGTGGGATCAAAGAAATAAGGCTGTTGTAAATGAACTTATAGTTAAATATGACGAAACAGATCATAAGCCTATTTTATATATTAAAAATGCTAATGGAGATATAGTTCCTATTATAAGTGAGTCAGATAAGATATTTAAAGATTTCCTAGAAAACTTTATAGAAGTATCAGTTAATAGAACTAAGAATTATGAACCAAGCTTATATTTTATGCTTAGACAGGATAATGAAGGTAATACAGGATGGAATCAATCTACAGTAGATCAATTCTATACATTCGTATCAGATAACTTCTCTAAGTTTAAGCCATATGTACTTCAAACATTTAAGAAAGGTAAAAGAGATCTACTTATACCTTATGTTGGTACACAAATGGTATTCTATGATATGGGTAAATTAGTTGAAGGTGAGGGAATACATAACTTCGATGATATAGTTCAAATGTTGCATAAGTTAATTACTGATATTAGGACAAACTTAGTAGACGTAATGAATGCTATCGAAACTAAGTTTAATGATATGAATACGAAGCTGGTTCAAGAGAATGCTAGACAAAACCTAGAAATAGATAATATAGAGAAACAACTTAATAACACTGATAAGAAGATAGATAGTCTTATTGCTAGTATCGGTGATATTAAAGGTACTACAGAACGTAGACTTCTTCCAGTTGACATAAATGTAGGTGGAGATGGAGCAACTATATATCCAGTAGGAGTACAACTTCGTGGTGGTGGTATTGCTGTTACAGGTGGTACAGAGCAGTTTGCTGGTGCTATGTATTTGACTATGGAAAATGCTCAACGTAATATAACAGTTCAATTAGGAAACGATCATATGACTGACTCTCCTAACTATTATACTGGAAATAGAGACCAATTCTTTGTATACAGTCATAAAATACTTGATGGAGCTAACGCTAAACATTATGTATATGATGTAGTGTGTGCTGGAAGTGGTCATTATGTTATGTTATTAAGAGGAAATACTAAATACAGATTATGGACTAGATATCCAGATAACACTGTTATAACTAATAACTTAGCTGCCATTGGAACACCATTTGGTGACCTAAGTCCAATACCAGAAAGTAATAAAACATCTAATCCACAACTTACAGATGATTCTGTACTTGGATCTGATACAGTTAAAACATTTAGTAACAGTATTCACGTAACAGGTTCTATAATGGTAGGAAACAAACTTAAAATGAGTATAGGGGGATAGTAAATATGAACAAAAATGTACGTATAGCATTCCAACTTAGACATAAAGATGATAGTATGAATATGGGAATAGGAGAGCTTTCTTTTTCCGACTATCAATGGGATAAAAGACGTTATTTATATCATAGTAATGGTAGTAACGAATATGTATTATTTAAGGATGAAATAACAGATGATATTAAACATACGTTTGATACTATTATAGTAGATAAGGATAGTGAGACATTACATGATCCTTGCTTAGTTTTCTTATATCAATATGATGATAAAGGAGATGCTACTTATAGTGACCAAGTATGTCAAAAGTGGAAGGATTGGATGAAAGTAAATTATGGTAAGACAAAACCACACCAACTTTATACTTATACAGACGGACTTGAAGTTGGTTGTACTCCATATTTACATGAAAAATGTGTATTTACAACTGTTAGATTTACGGGAGATACAAGTGACTATGCAGATATAGGAAAACTTACTGAGGCTCTTATAAATCAATTTATTAATATAGAGAATAACCTAACATTTAGAGTAATGAAACTTTATGATAATTGTATGAAGATTGCTCATGATTTACATCTATTAGACGTAAACCAAGATGCCAGACTTACTGAATGTTGGTCTAAGTTAGCAGATAGTAATGGAATTGTAGGTGAAGTAGATGCTTGGGTAACAGCACTTGATTACTATAAAGCTCCACCTAAAATTTATACACTAAATCTTAATACATCAGATCCTCATTATTTGTATAAATATAAACTACATGCTGGTGCAAAAGACAAAGCCCCAGTATTTAGTACATCAGTGGCTCCAAATGAAGTAGATCCAACTCCTTATGCAGAAATTAGACATACTAGAGCAGGACTTACTCTTAAAGGTCTTTTTAATAGAAATGATATTACTGATTATATAAGAAGAGACTTGGATCCTTATAGTAGCTGGAATCAAGCTAGTGCTAAAGTAGACTTTGTTAGAAACCCTACAGTACCAGTTGAAGCTATAACACCTACATTCGGTGATAATGATAACCAATGTGATTATATATCAGGTACTGTAACCACAACTCTTAGACCTAATATAGATGAACGCGCATATGCTGATATGCCTTGGTTACAAGTATTTATAGACTGTTATAACTTTAGTGGTATGAAGATTAAGACTGTAAACGGTATATGGGATGAAAATCGTAGTACAACTCTAACACTACAAAAAGGTAGACTTGCTGGTAACTACACATGGTCTGCAAATCTTAATGGATATTTCCAAGTAAAAGTTAGAGTTAAAGCATTCTGGGGAACATTTGGTTCTTGGTCAAATGAAGTAAAACTTTCTTATGTAGCCTGCGACGGAGACGACAACTCGGGTGGTGGACCATTTAGTATTAATAGATATATCTTTAATAACCAATCTAATAGAGTTCTTACAAGAGTAGTGTTACATGATGCATCTAAATATGAACGTAATATTATTATAAATGGACGTGGATATGGTTGGGGATGGACTGGAAATATTACTTGGGATGATAATGCAACATTTAGTATTCCTGGTTCATCTAACTGGCACTATACATCTTGGTTTGGTCGTATATTTGCTAAACCTGGTTGTAACTATGAATGTGCTGACTGGTGGACTCGTTGGAGTAGCTTTAGACAAACTGGTACTAGAAATGAAACAGGTGCTTTAAACTTCCCAGATGCAGAAAATTATTCACTTTTAACTTCTGTTAATAGTACTGTTAAATATAGTGGACTTAAGGCATTCTATAGAGATGATACTTATAATACTCCATATTTATTTGCTCCTATTACTAAAGATTGTAGTATAATGGTTCGTGGAGGAGATACATATAAACTAATATCTGATTGCCAAGATCTTATCATGACACAAATAGGAGTATTTAAACTAGAAGTAGGTAGTGTAGGTATTCAATATAATGATACTATGTATTATGGAGACAGTTTAATACTTGATCAAGATATTATAATTAAAAGTTTTAAAACTAATAGAATGTACAGACTCGAAACATTAGGTAATCCGCCATCTATAGAAAAAATTGCGTCTGGTGTATATAATTCTGATGTAAGTAAGAATGTTAGAAAGTTTAGACGTAGTTCTAGTCCTAAAGATATTAAACCAGCTACTGAAACTGGTATGGGTTATATAGCTTGTATAAATCTTATTAGAGAGAATAGACTTGATGAATATAGAAATAAATGGCTTGAAATGACTCTTAAGAATGGAGAGCCATCTATAAATATTAAGATTGGTTATATAAGCGATACAGAATGGACAGAATTATATAATAAAGATAACAAGCGTGTGTATGCGATAGTAGAAGATACTTCTCTATATATTATGACTTATTATATTGATAATGTGGATGCATTCTACCTATATCATGAAGTAGGTAATACAATGGAACTTCTACTAAGAGATATTGATACAGGTCTTATAACACAATCATATGGACTACTACCTTATAGAAGTGAACTTGGTATCCCTGTAAGTGTAAATGGTAGTATGTATTATTTAGAATCTACAGACGAGAAACCTGAAGAAGAAGATCCAATCGTTTTAAGTGATAAAAATGGTGAAAATGTCAGATACCTTAAATAATCGATAATTGTATATAATACCTTGTCAATATAACAAATATGGAGGTATTAATTATGTTTAAATCAATTAAAAGATTATGGAGAAAGTTTGTAACAAACTTTATTACGGGAGATGATGAAGTATTCACACCAAAGAAATCTGATCAAGAGCTTATGTTACAATATAAAGCTGTAAAGGATTTCTATAAGAATATATATCCAGTTAATTTCTCAGTTAGAGAATTAGTTGACATATATAGAATTTGTAACATAACAAGACTTAATGCGCTAGATTTATGTACTAAGTCTTATATAGAAGTTAGAAAACATTTCTATAATGAAATGTTATCTGATCTATCTGAGATACAAGATATCTTAGATGAAAAACTTAGAAGTCTTGGATTGCTTGTGACATTCCAAGATGAAAGAGCTGATCACAGATTAGTTAGATACACTACAATCAAATTAACAAACACTAATATAGTGTTAAAATAAAAGGAGGAATAGAAATATGAAAACAAAAAGAAACTTATTTAACGCATCAACAACAGTGGATATGGAGGACGACGGAAGAATAACTGGTTCTATCCATTATGAATTATCTGATTTAGGAAAACAAACTATAGCAGCATTTGCTAAAGGGTTTTTAAAAGGATTAGCTGATTCTACAGGACATTGTGATGAAGCAGAAGTGATTGAAGACAAAGAAGAAGATACTAATAAATAGTATCAAAACACTTAGACAAGGTAGAGCTTAATTCTACCTTGTTTTTTTTTATTAACATAAATTATTGGAGGGTTATGAATTATGAAATATAATGACGTGGTATATGCAGGATTTTCAGCTTTAGCTTATTTAAACTGGGATGGTATAAAGCCTGGTACATTTTTAAAAGATGCAGTATTTGATATAAAGAAAAAGAATACAAATAAACTTAACACTAAATCAGAACATCTGTTTATGGTATATAGTGAAGATCCAAAGAACGAGGCACCTCTTTGGGATAGAGATTTTGATAACTGGAAGTTCTTGTATGCAGCAGATGGAGCAAAACTTTATAATAAAAGGGGAGTTAAAGGAGTTCCATCAGCAGGTTTCTATGCAGTAGCCTTTATGAATACAAATAAAGATATAATAATATCATTCCGTGGTACAAACGATTTATCTGATTGTATAGCAGATATACAATTATATTTAGGTTCAATGTCATACCAATTACTATTTGCTTATAACTTTGTATCTGATATAGTAATGAAATATAAACCTGAGACTAAACATATTCATATTACAGGACACTCACTTGGTGGTGCGTTAGCTCAAAGTATTATGAATATAGATAGTAATAAATCTATAGAACATGCTTATACGTTTAATGCATTTGGTATTAAAGAAATACTAGATAATGATATGAGTGATATTTGTCTTGCTAACTGTCTTGGATGGATGGGTGTACCTAATATTGGATCTATTATAAATGATCTTAAGAAAGACGCAGGAATCACAGGTATCAAGAACACAAAACCTGGTAGAGTATCATTATTAGGAGATATGTTTGATATATCAAGTGTAGAAAACTCTATTAGAAGAGCTTATCATAATTATAGTAAAGACGGAGGAAGTTTTAATGCTGTTATAGAAAAAGATAGTAATGTATTTAAAAACCTTAAATATCAAATTGGTACTGTTAGTAGTAAAACAAAAGCTGAGCGTGATATAGATAAATTTGACTCACAAGTTATAGCTAATCGTGATGAAGAAATACCTGGATTTAACTATAAATGTAGACTTATATTTGATATGATTAAATATATTAAAATGTGCTTAGAATGTGATAAGAATGATTCACATAGAGAGGACGTTACTAACTATATTATAAGTAAAGATGTTGTAGGTAGCTGTCAACCACATCTTGGAGAAACTATTAGAATAGATAATCTAGTTTTAGAACCATATCCTAATCAATGTATGAAATCTATTAAAGGTATAGATAAGAATGTATTTAGAATTCATAGTCCTGGTAATTTCTTTATGTTCTTAAATAATAATGGTAACTTTGATGGTAAAGTTCGTAAAGCTGTAATTCTAAACTTATTAAGAGATTATATCCTTAATAATAAAGAAGTGCATAAGATATTTAAAGATCCATCAATTCCATCAGTAGAAAGAAAAGCAGTTGACCTAGTAATGAATATACCTGTAATGCTTTCAATAGATCAAAACACTCTTGATAAATATGGATTTGGATATCTTTATAAAGAACTTCTAGCAAGTTTTATACTAGAAGAAAAACGTAATGAAATAACAGTTGGCTTATATGGAAATGTAAAACATGATGGTATAGATTTCAATAAAGATGCTGTTAAAATTAAAATAGTATAACAAACGTGTGGGGTTTTATACCCCACCCTTATTTATTCATCAATTATATATGATACCATAGCAACAAATAAAAATATAGGAGGAATAGAATTATGGAAAACAAAATTGAAAGAGAAATCTTACATGTTATTAAAGGAGAGGTCAAAGTACTTGCAAGACAGTTTAATATGTTTGAGGAAATTGGAGCTGATTTTGAAACTATTAGGGTAGCAAAACACGATGATTATCGTTATTGTTCTTGGGCTAGTGGTAGAGATAATGCATACAATATATCTAAAACTGGTCTTATGATAGTAAAAAGTGATCTAAATATGCCAGGTATGTCATATGCTAAATTAAATGAAAAAGTTAATGTAATTAGATATATTCTTAAAGGATCTACAGAAGATTACAATAAAGAACTTACTGATATGCCTTGGAGATCTTTATCTAACGAAGTTGCTATCTGTACTTATACTGACAAAGACAATAGAAATGATGAAATGATTAACAAACTTAAACTGGCTATGAATAAAGTGGAAAACACTGAACTACCAATACTTATCATTTCAGATAATGTAACAGAGTTTGTTAATATCAAAGTTCTAAAAGCTAATATGGACAAGTTTGTAGAAGTTTATGGCGAAGATATTAGAACTAAAGAGGCTGTAGCTATTGACTTTAGTAGTGATTCTCCAAGTCGTTGTAGTAACTATGCCGAAGTATCTGAAGATGATCTATTCGTTGCAGTAAGACGTAGAATAGATCTTAGAGATGTTTTAGTTGGAGAAGAAGCTGTAGATACCTATACTAAATATACTAGATTTTCTAATAGACAATATCTAAAAGATATAATAAATATGCCTATTAATCGTAGTGAAAGTGCAAGTATGGAAACAGTGAACGAAATGCTTGATAGTGTTAAGTTTGCAGCTAAAAACTGGATTAAATATACTCCAGTACCTAAACCTGAAATACCTTTAGAAGAAGGTCAAGGTAGATATGGATATCTTCAAACACAACCATCTGATGGTATAACACCAGAAGAACTTGAAAAACGTAGAAATGCGTATTCTACATTCTGGAATTTAATAGAGAAATACATAGATAAAAAATCTATATCAGAAGACTTTGTTACAGCTATAGAAACACAAACTGTAAATGAGAAGAAACCTGTTATAGCTAGACATTTAACAACTAGCTTAACTGGACTTACAAAATATATGGATTCAAATGTTTTAGGTCTAGAATCAGGACCTCATTCTGAAAACTTAGAGTTACAAACATATTTAAGTTATAATAATTCTATAACATCAGAAGATTACGAATGTATATTAAATCAACTAATAATGACAGGTTACGGTTCAGTATATTCAGAAGAGGAAGAAGAAATAGAATATAGTTCTCCTAACTACTTATGTGAATATTTTAACATTATAACACCTGCTTTCTTGAAAGTTAATTGCAGTAAACTTAGAGAATATATAGGTACAGCACAAGAAATGTCTAAACTACTAGCAACTAAAATAGCTAAACACGAAGAACCTACTATTAACTTTGGTTCTTGTACTTTTGATAATGTAGATAAGTATATCTCTGATCGTAAATCTAGACTTGCAATTCTTAAACCACTTAAGAGATGTATTGATTATTGGTTAGAAGTTATTGATGTTGTTATAGGTACTAGAGAAGAAATATCACTAGTAACATTATCAGAACTTTCTAGATCTGGTGACTCATTTGCAAGACTTTCAAGTGGTGGTAAAGTAGGCACTTGTTCAATAACAGGTATAGTAGAGATATTTAAACACATGAAAAATATTGACTCTGACTTAAATACTGCTATAAACAAAATACTTAGAGTAATCACAGATAGACCTGAAATGAATGGATTGTGTAATACTTGTGTAAATAGAGAAGGTTTCAATGCACCTAATGAGTCGTTACATCCAATGTCAAAACCTTATACAATAGTTAGAGACAAAGACCAATCATATGGAGCTGCTAATTTTGGTATAGTACATGATATTATAGATGCAATGGACTTGTATTTCTATTTAACAGAAAATAAATAACAAACATAATGTGGAGCTAGTAAGGCTCCACTTTTTTATGTTAATAAGGAGAGTGATAACGTGTGAGTGAAATTATTAATATGAAAAATAAATCTATAAGAAAAGCTAAGTTTGTATCTGATAAAGAGTTTAAATTATTAGATTTATTATGTTTTAGACCTCAAAAAGTGTCTAAAGTTGGATGGAGTAATGAATATAGAAAGGTTAGTGAGAAAGCTGTTATACTAAGAATGGTAAAAGGTTGGATAGTTGTGGACACCCTTATAGATTTTGATGATTGGGAACGTGTATCGTCTAAAAGGTGGATTCCGTACTTTAAACCCAATACAATTTATATAAATAGTGGTGATGACAAACCTATATCACTACATAGATTTGTATTAAGACTACCAAAAATGGATCAAACTATAGATCATAAAAATAATAATGGTAGAGATAATAGAAAGTCTAATTTAGAAAAAGTTGCTAACAACATCAATGAAAGAAAGAGGTTGATATCAAGTATCAATAGAACTGGTGTGTCAGGTTTGACATGGGAGACACCTGCTAACGATAATCAAAGTGGAAGATGGCGTATAAAACTCATTGATGATAATGATAAGATATATGTTAAAAGTTTTGGAGTTTCTAAATACAATAATGATATAGAGTTAGCAAAGTCTATTGCTATAGCAGAATTAAAAGCTAATAGAGAGGCTCACCCTCACTTTAATTTCTCAATAGCTGGTGACAGAGAGAAAGTAGAAAATATGACAGCTTGGGACATACTAGGTATACAACCTATAATAAATAAAATAAATTTAAATAAAGGAAGTGATAAAAATATGGCTAAATATGATGAAGAACAAATAGTAGCACTTGATCAAATGACAGCTATACGTAAAAAACTTGGAATGTATGTAGGTTCTACAGCTAATCCAAACCAAATAGTAATAGAACTGTTATCTAATGCAATAGACGAAGTTGCAGCTGGATATGGTGACTCAGTAGAAGTTACATTAGAAAAAGATGGTTCTGTTATAGTACAAGACCATGGTAGAGGAATACCTTACGGACTTCATAAACAACTTAAAATGCCAACTATAGACGTAGTATTTATGAAGACACATGCCGGAGGTAAGATGGGTCAAGAAGATTCTGGTTATAAAACATCTATCGGAACACATGGAATAGGTTGTACTATAGCTACAGCTACTTGTGAGAAAATGATAGTAGATGTATGGAGAAACTGGGAACAAGCTACAAGAATATATTCTCGTGGTAAAGCTGTTGGAGACCTTAAAGTAAAACAGTATACTAGTGAGAAGAAAACTGGTACTAGAGTTCAGTATTATCCAGATACAAAAGACAATCTTTGGAATACACCAGAGTTTGATATAAATAATATCAAAGCAGTTATCAAAGGATTTGCATTCTTCTTCCCAATGGCTAAACTAACACTAATTGATAATAGAAAGGATAAAACAGAAACTTTTGTATATCATTATCCAGATGGTCTATTATCAATGTATAAAGAAATGGCTGGCACTGAAGACGTTCTTACAAAAGAACCTATCAGAATACTTACAGATCTTTATGGTATAGAAAACGGTCTAGAGATAGTAGCTGGTTATACTAATAGTTATTATGAAAGAACCCTAGGGTACTGTAACTCTTTAAGATTGTCCGAAGGAGGAACGCACGTACAAGGATTTAAGCGTGCTTTAACTAAATCTCTTAATGATGCAGCTAGAACACTTCAAATACTTAAACCCAAAGATGTTAACTTCAGAGGTAATGAGTTATCAGAGGGTCTTGTAGCAATAGTATCAGTAAAACTTAGAGATCCTAAGTTTGAAAATCAGACTAAGACTAAGCTTTCTAATATGGAACTAGAGGGAGATACTTATAGTAAGAGTTATGAGTATTTAAAGAACTACTTTGAAGATAATCCAAAAGTAGTAATGCAAATAACTGAAAAACTACTAAAGATGAGACGTGCTAGAGAGGCTGCAAAGAAAGCTAGAGACGCTGTAATGGGAACAAAGCAGAAGTCTGAGTTTACTGCATCTAATATGAATGGTAAATATAGTAGTTGTAGTAGTAGAGATCCAAAAGAAAAGGAATTATTTATAATAGAGGGAAAAAGTGCCCAAGGAAATATGAAACAAGCTAGAGACTCTAAGACACAAGCTTTATATGCTCTTAGAGGTAAGATACGTAATGTTGAGAAAGTTGATCTTGATACTGTATTTCAAAATCAAGAGATAAAAGATATAATAACATTACTTGGTTGTGGTATAAATGAAGAATTTGATATAAATAAATTACAATATCACAAGGTTATTATAGCGGTTGACTCTGACCAAGATGTCAATAATTAACGTCGTCCATAATGAAAATCATTCAAGTAGATTATGGATTATGAGTGCTGAATTAAGCGAGGAAATCCTTATGGGAAGATTCGAGTTCGAAGGCTAGTAGTAATATATTAGTCAGACGCAGAGCGTAGAAGTTGAAACTCAATAAAGGTTATTGAGAATATAATACTTCCAAGAGGCAGCACTAACAGAATGATATTGTGATCACCTTATTGATCACAGTTGTTAAAAAAGTACGCCATGCTGAGTGTGAATTGACACACTGATGAAAATGAGAGCAATCTCCAGAGCGTAGGATAAAAAGCCTACGGTTAATAACAACAGGGAAGTCATATTGCTATATTACTATTAACATTTATATACAGATTTATGCCAGAGCTTATAAGAGGAGGACATGTTTATAAATGTCTAGGTCCATTATTTAAAATCATGTATAATAATAAACATGAATATGTGCGTGATGATAAAGAAAGAGACAAAGTACTAGCTAAGATTAAAGATAAGTATAAGTATACCGTGGTTAGATATAAAGGGTTAATATAATTCAGTCTAGCCCCAAAACAGAGTGATCTGTTGGAAAAACCGATTGAATTGCTGGAAGGTCTATAAACGAAACTGAATACGCTAACTCTAGTTTATAGAATAATCAGCAGGGAAGACTTTCTTATAATAGAAAGTAACCTTCAGAGACTATCGAAAAGATAAATATAGTAGAAATATTATATTGAATAACTTAGTAGAGTACACAATAGTGGAAGCGGTCGGCTCTGTATAATTGGTAATAGATTATGCAGATGATGATATAGTCCAGCCACATATGTGGTTGTAGGAGAGTTAGATCCATCGGACTTATCAGATACTATGGTAAATCCGAACACACGTACACTTATGCAATATACAATAGAAGACGAGGCAGAAGTAAACGAAGTCTTTAGTAAACTTATGGGAAACGATACTGCGCCTAGAAAACAATTTCTAGAAACAGGTGAATTATAATAGGAGGTAATAAATATGGGAGAAAGAAGATTTACGATCGTAAGGAACGTAAAATTAACAAAAGGAAAAGGAATAACAGCGATAGTTCAGCTTCAGGCTGAGCTATGTACTGTTGATACTATTATGGAGATAATAAAATCTGTTAATAATAGCTTTAGTGAGCATAGGGTTGGACTTGATCTAGGTAATGATATAGTCCAATACAAAACAGCTAATATGGAAGAAATTGGATATGACCTAGAAAATAATGCTGGAGAAACAGTAAACTCTAAGCGTATATCATTTATATTTACTAATGGTAATAAGTTATCTGAAGATGATTTCAAAGATATTATTGTAGAGATATTTACAAATGTAATTAGTGAATTTGATAACATAAAAGTTGATATCAACTTTGTTAATAGTGATACTATTAAAATGGAACATAAATAATAATAAAATGGTTTGGAGATGATTTATATATGGAAAGAAGAGATAAAGTTTTAGTTTTAAAGTTAGTAGCAGCAATGTTAATGATATACTTTTCAGTATTTAATACAGTTAAGGCAGATTACAAAGCAGATGTAATATCATCTGCTCAATTAAAAGAACCTAACTATGGTTCTAATGTTAATATGTATATGATGGCTGAGGTTATAGAACTTGCTGTCAGAAGTATTAAGAATGAGCAAAATGATCAAGATCAAGTTGAATTTACATTTAACGAAATTACCAACAACGGATATAAGTTCTTAAATAAAGATGGATTTATAGATCAAGATAATCAAAAACATGCTATAGAACTATATAAAGAAGACTTTCTTAAAGGTATTATAGAATACGATAACTATGATATTATAGAATGTGATTTGCTTGAGTCTATTAGCTGGGATATAGAAAATCTTAGAAATAGCTATATAAGAAAAAATCCAGTTTATTTAATTATAGATGGAAGTTGTTGGACTTGGTTTGTTCGTGTTGACAGACTATATACAGAAACACCAGATTTAGCTCTTAATATTGAGAATAGTAAGATAGTTACTACTATTGGAGCACCTTATGATGAGTTTACATTTAACTCTAAAGAGGCAAGAGATCTTATTAATTATGGTCTGTTTATCAAGGCTTACAGCTATGCTACTACAGAATTCTAGACATATCTTAAACAACGAGATGTTGTCTAGAAAATAGATAAAGATAGGGTTCCCACAACCCTATTTTTTTTGTAAAGGAGGTAGTTTTATGAATCTATCGGACAAGATAAAACAGATGTGGATTAGTCTTAAGTTAGAGCAAAACCCGCATTATTATACCGTTGTTGATATTCAGGAATGTATGGACGAGCTTCATAAAATAATGACCGGCCATAAACTTGATAGAACTCAAATGCGTGAAGCTACTTGCTACTTAGCATCATTACGTGAGTACAAGAATGTAGTTTCTTTGAAGTCAACATATTCACAAACAGTAAACATGAAAGCACTTATAAATGATGTGTATATGGAAATAAACACAGTTAGTAGGTTTATTAAATCTGTAACAGAAACAGAGCATGAACTAAAGAAAAAGAGTGTTTTAGATTAACACAGACGAGAGGAGAGATTTAAATGCTAGGATGGCCTTGGGATAATAAAAAAGACAAAGAAATAGAAGAACTTACAGAACAGAATGTTACTTATAGACTTAGGATAGATGATCTTAAGAACACAATATTGAGATTGAATACATTTATAGATATAAATCAAAAAGAAGTAGATAAAGCTAAAAACATTATTTCTACGATATATAATATTAGGGACTTAGTAAAAGAATACTTTATTAAGTCCTCTAATGACAGATTACTTAGTAATAAGACACAAGAAGAACTAGAGAAAGAAAACCGTTATCTTAAAGCGAATATAAAATCTTTACAGAATAGACTTAAGACATTTACGGCTGGTATAGAACATAGACAAACATATGAAGTTGTAGAGGAACTTAGAGGTAAGATAGACAAATTCTTACAAGATGAAGACCAGTTATTTGTAAAGAATGTTAAAGATAAACTTGTAAAGGCTGATTATTTCGATAAGTTTGCTACAGCAAATAGTATAACTTTAAACAAAGATATAGAATTCTCTCTTGATATAATAAGAGATATTACGAATTCTTACGGTGACAAAGACGGAAGTAAGTTTTTAGAGGCACATAAGAAACTTGCATTAGAGCTTTACAGTAGAGCAATGTATAAACCATTTGTAAAACGTAGTATAGCTATGAATAACAAGACTAAAGAACTACTTACAGAAATAATGGATACAATATTTTTACTAGATGATGCAATAACAAATGAACTAGTGAACCTTAGATTAGAAAATAAGCGTCTTAAAGAAGTTGTACTTGAAATGACTTCTAAAGATGATAAAGCCAAGTTGATACATGACCTACAGCAAGAAATTGCTAGATTAAAGGTCGAAAACGAGGCGTTGAGATATATGAAATAGAGAGTGAGGTGATGATTAAGAATGAAATTTAGAGTAACGCTTAAAGAGACAGACAAATACCTAGATAACTTTGATATGATTATAGAAGAACATTCAAAGCTTGAGGCATCAGTAGAAGCTGTTGTTAGATACTATGATCTAGTTGAAAGTAAACTTGGTATTGATGATAAAGATATAGATGCAATAGCAATATCAAATAAATTTAACATAGAGGAGATGTGATAATATGTATGAGAACGGACACAATGGATTTAAAATATCGAATGTAAGGGTGCATGACCTATACGAAAGTATGGTTGCACAAGGTTATCCTATGATGACTAATGACTTCGTTGATTATAACGGAGAAGAACTTAGATTTGATAAAGAAACTGGGGAGATTTACTATACTATAGATAGAAAGCCTGATAAACCAAATGAAGTATACTGTGCTCCTAAAAGAGTAGTGGTTAGAAAGGTAAAACAAAAGTCTACTGCTGCACTTGCTGGAGCTAAGATAGGTTCTGGACATGATAACTTCTTAAAAGGAATACTTGTATCTTTTGATGTAAGGTATCCTGTTTATTGGTCACCACAATTTCAAAGATATAACTTTGCACAAATAACTTCGTCAAGTTCAAGTCTTCATTGCTTGACTAGATTTGATTTAGATAAATCATTCACTGATAACACACCTGAAATTATAATAAAATTAATTAAGAAAATGATAGCAGCTTATAATAAAGCTTATGAACATAAATATCTAAACCCAGATGATGACGTAGTTATAACAGAAACAGATATTAATAATACTACTAAAGTAGAAATGTGTGTTCGTAATACAGATACACATTTATTAGTAGATAGATATTACACTATAGAAGAATATTATAAAAGAGTCTTAGCCGCATGCCCTCAAGGTCTTATGAAAACTATGAGAATTACTACAAATGCGCTACAACTTAAAACTATGATATCTCAAAGAAAGAACCACAAACTATCAGAATGGCGTGTATTCTGTAATGTGTTGGGAAATCTAGAGTTTTGGGATATAATAGGATATAAACCCTTAAATGTTGAATAATTGTATATAATACATTAGATCAATAAAATAATAAGGGAGGTAACAAATATGTTACAAAAACATGAAATTCAATTTGATAATGAAACACCAAAACTTGTAAAGGACTTCTACACTAAATTAGTGGAGAGAATGGAGCAAGCTGAACTTAAATTTGTAGTCGAAGTAGTAGACGTCGATATGGAGACTTTAATAAACCTGTATGGTACTAAAAAGCAATTCAATTTCTGGTACGAAGATCAAAGACCTGACGATGTTACATTTAAACTTTGTGATTTCTGGTATGGAACAGGAGGAACAGATAGAGAATGGCTTAACATCGAAACATATTGTGAAGAAATGTGTCCTATAAACGGAGTAAACGGCAATGATGGTTTCTGTGTATTATATGGTGACTGTGATGTAATACATGAAGAAACAACAGAAGAAGAAATAGATA
>NFZD01012570.1_pt1 | contig 18790 bp, 36 predicted proteins | sample 1095381 | NCBI WGS metagenome assembly NFZD01 (sample SAMN03609891, study PRJNA323583) | gut metagenome | isolation source: feces | host: Rattus norvegicus | place: Denmark: Riget | collected 2013 | reverse complement strand
CTATGTCTGAGGCTTTCGATGTGGTTACAGATGAGATGTGTAACTGTTGGCGAGAGGAAGAAGCACAAGCCACAGGGCTAAGTATGTGGGAAGAATGGTTGAGTGCGGAATATAAAGGAGAATCGAAATGACAAACAGAGATTGGTTGAGAGCTTTAACTGACAGTGAGTTAGCAGAATTTTTCTGTGAGAACGATCTGGGTGGTGTTTGCAATATATGTGCTTATGACTGCATAGAATGTAGAGAACTAGAATGTCACGACGGAGCAACTAAATGGCTACAGAAGGAGTATAAGAACAATGACAAACGAAGAATGGCTTAAATCTTTGGAATCTAAAGAGCTGTGCAAGTTTATAGCAGCCCCATCACCTTGCGATTACTGTGCATATAGAAATAATAGAAAACGTTGTATGCATGTAGTGTGTTGTGAAGATGGCGTGTTAGAATGGCTAGAACAGGAGCATAAGAATGATAATAATAGGAGAAAGGGAACCAAGATTAGAAAACCCAAAAGATTACAGTCTAACAATAAAAGTTGACAAAGAAATGTTTTTGTGTCTACAAAAATGTGCTGATACTCATCATATGAGCAAGGCAGAATATGTCAGGATGGCAATACAGCACTATATAGATTTAGAAAATTGAAAAGCAGGAGAGTTAAGTGATGACAAATAGAGAACATATTAATCAGATGACAGATGAAGAATTAGCACAGTGGGTTATAAGTATGAATAACTATTGTAAAAATTGCTTGGCTCTTAGTCCTGATTCTTTTTGCACTGACAAAGAAAAAGGTGAGTGTATTAAATCATGGCTTGCCAAAAAGGAACCAAATTATAATAACGAAGAAATGAAACAGCGTATTCGTTATAACCTTGTAAATAAAGCAGAAAGTGTATTAAATGAGATAAAAGAGAAGTTTCCAGATGCTAGAGTTACTATCGAAGCTCCGTCAGAATGTGCAACGGTTCGATTAGGAGATGCTCTCATATATGTATCTATGACAAATGATTTGGTTATTGATGCTGAATAATATAAAAACTTCCAAGAAATGCAGAGGTAAGGTGATTTTTATATGAGCATGAGTAATGAAGAGATGCATGAATTTGCTAATGAATTAAATGAACGTATTGAAAAGGCATTAGAAGAAAACTATAGAAAAAGAATATTAGTATCTGCAAGAAATTTAAAGAATCACTGCGATAATACAGATTGTGAAAATTGCTTCTTCTTTAGTGGAGATAGCTATTGTCCATTAGAAAGTTTTCCGGCTTGCTGGAAATTGGAGAGGTTGACAGCGGTTGAGCGAGAGGAGTATAAAGAGAATGACTAATAGGGAGCACATAAATCAGATGACAAATAAGGAGCTTGCTCAATGTATGGTAGATATGGGCAAACTTTGTGAACAGTGTTATCATCTTGGAGATACTTATTGCGATAAGGGTAGAGCTAGTTGTCAAGAGAAGTGGCTTAGTAAACCTTATAATGGAGAAACAGACTTCGATAAGTTTATGAAGAAGCGTAGAGCTTACCTTGACCTAATTGACATATTGTCAAATACCTTTGACGAATTGAAAGATAAGTTTCCTGATTGTGAACTTGTTTTGAGAAATGAACATATCAGTATTAAAGACATTATTGTTTTTACAGATAGAGATGCTAATTTTAACATTTGTGCTAGGAAAGATTAATGGGGGGGGGTTATATGTATATGCGACCAGTGTTTAGAAAATTTTCTTTTATGTCTTTTGGCAATATTGAACTTACTGCTTATGCCGTTAAATTGAGAACCACTATTATGCCTAGAAGAAATGCTATTGTACCTAATGGTGTATATTTATATGATAAGTTAAAAGTACTTGGGATGACAGAAAGTGGTGGTGCTATTGTAGAAGAACCTAATGGAAATTTACTTTAGAATAGGTGCAATTATATCTGCACCATTATGGTTGCCTATTGTGGTTTTTGCTTTTATTCCAGTGAAGGTGTTAAAAGAGATATTTGATTACTTGTTCTCAGATTATTGACTATGTTACGTTTTTGTGCTATAATATAATATAGTGGTGAGTAGTTAATGGAGGGTGAGTTAATGGTATATGTATTAACAGATGCAGTTAATAAGTCAGTCATTGGTATATGTGATGACTTAGATAATGCAAAGCAGTGGAAAGACAATGCAGTAGAAGTTGGGGAGCATAGAGGTGTAAATATTCAAAGTATGGAAATTTCTACTGATAAAATTTTACCACTTTCTGCTGTTGAGATTTCAGGTAAGATGTCTGTAGCGGGGTTTAAGTTGAATATTTCAACCTATAATCCTAGCAGTGTTTTTACAGACGAAGTTTCTTTTACTATGGGAGAAAAAGAAATTACTTTTAAGGGTAAGGTAAATCTTACAGATAATGAACAGAGCTTGTTTGACCTTTTAGAAGTAAAAACAAGAATTACAGATTGGGTAAAAGAGGAGTTTTCTAAAAAAGTTGAGGCTCAGTAATACTTTAGCATCTGCCAATTGGCAGGTGCTTATTTTTTTTTATTTTTTTTTGTTTGACATCTTATCGTTTTAGTGCTACAATAAATACAAGAAATGAATCTAAGAAGATAGAAGATAGAAGATAGGAGTGAGGAATATGGGTTTGTTTGGTGAATTTTCATTTCAAGAGAAAGTCAAAAAACCATTAACATTAATTCAAATGGCCGAAGTTAGGTTTGGTTCTGATGACGAGCTAATGCATGAAATACGATTGTATTTGAAATCATGCAGAGAAAGGCGAATGTTGCCAACAAGAGTATCATGGGAAATTCAGTTAGATATTTTACAAAAGTTGCCTGATGCTCAGAGAGTAGAATCAGTACATAATAGTATTGTTAAAGGTTATAGGCAGATAGCTTTTGTAAATGATAATAAGACAACAAATAATATAAGTAGTGAAAGAATTAAAAACACAGAAGTTATTGTGAAAGAGGGTTTTTAGAATGTGCCTGAGAGATGAAATTACGATGGCTATTGCAGAGGTAGAGGTAGCTGTTAATATTCTTAACAATTGTGCTGAGGATTTGACTGATAGTGCTATTTTTAGACTATCTTCAGCAGAGGCTAGATTAAACACATTATTGGCTAGAGCGAAGGGAGAGGAAAAAGCATGACAATCACAGAGGATTTGTGCAAGATTTTAGGGGTGGATATGGATGTTCCGTTTATACTAACTTGTAACAGTAGGGTTATTTATAAGGTCATTGAAAAAGATGTACTTGCTTTTAGATGTAATTCTAATGTTTGGCAACAGATGTTATATAAAGATGTTCTACACATTATAGAAAATAAGGAAATTATTCAGCCTTTATATTGGAAGCCTCCGATGGGTGGAACATACTATTTTCCAAAATTAGACTCTAAAGAATTGTATGGTAAATCTCGATGGCAGGGAACAGAGGAAGAACAGCTTTTGTATGCAAGAGGAATGATTACAGATGCATCCTCGATAGCTGTAGATTTAGCCAATCAAATGATTAGAAGTGTAAATAATACTAGACTGCATGATTATAGGATGGGGATGTAAGAATGGATAGTTATTATAATAAAATAGCAGAGATGTTGGGTGTTGGAGATGGGCAGGTGTTTCTGCTAAATGAGTACCCAAAGAAATTATTTAGATTTTCAGAGAAAAATGGATTAGAAGCATCTTCTGATAATAAGAAGTGGGAATTAGCTGATTTTGCGATTGTTAATAATATTTTTGTAGGGAGATATAAGATGTATTTGCCTTGGAAGCCTACAAATAAGTATTATTACATCGATGGCAGTATTAGTGAACCTACCATTAAACTAGGTTTATTTTCTGAAAATGAAGTACAGGCTATAGAGCACTATTTTTCGGGCAATTGCTTTAAAGACTTGGAAACTGCTAATAAATACCTAAGTGGTTATGTTTTTTTACTTAAGGATAGATTTGTGAAATCTATTGGAATTTCAGGAGGTAAAATTATATGAAAAAGAATATTTGGAAAGAAATTGCAAATCAGTATGATATTCCATTAGAAAGAGAGTTTATTGTTGATGACCGTGGGGTAAATGTTGTATATAAATTTACTGAAAATGGACTGAGGTGCATTGACGGAGATGGACTACCATCCCCAACTATTTTGACTCAGATTCTTAGTGGTGAAGTTTCTATTACTCCTAAGCCTTGGAAACCAAAAGTTGGTGATAGATATTGGATTGTCACAGAATCTATTGAGGGGAAGTTATATGCAGAGGTTTTTACATGGAATAATGATATAACCGATTATTGTGCTTACCGGTGTGGAAATTGTTTCATGTCTAAGGAAGAAGCGGAAGCACAGATGTGTGAATTGCGGTACACATTGAGTAAATATTACATTGAAACAGAGGTTTGATTATTGTGGCATTAATGGACAAGAGAGATAAATATAAGACTACAATTGTATTCACCAATGGGGAACAAACGCATCTTCCGCTTAATTTCCATGACATTAATAATTTAACCAAAACGAATAATAAATGGATTCTGATTGGGGAATATATGTTCAATATTGATAATATTGTGTATGTACACTGTGATAAAGAATAAAAAAATACTTGCTTTTTATTTTTAACTGTGTTATTATATAACTAAAGAAAGGAGACGAAAGAAATGAATCAAGTAGATATGGCTAAAGGTGTAAATTTGAATGAGTCCTTTTATGTTCGTATAGGTTCTTATGTTTATCAGTGTATGATAACACTTGATGGGTATAAGGTATTGAAAGCCCCTAAAGTAGATGAGTTGTATTATGTTCCTGTAATTGATGATTTTACTCTGTTCAAAACAGTCAGGTGGGTTGATACTATTTTAGATATGGATAGATTAGCAAGAGGACTTGTTTTTTCAACAGAAGAAGAAGCAACTAGAGTAGCCCAGAGTAGCTAAGAAATTGTTAGCTATACTGTATTAAGGAGGAATAGAAATGGCTAATTATATAGCAGAAATAGCAAAGTTGTATGGACTTAAATTAAATGAAGTGTTTAGATTGTCAGGATGTGTGGGTACATACTTCAAATTTGTTGACGAAGGTCTAGTTCGTAGCAATTATGGTGATATTTGGAGAACTGAGTCACAAGACTTAGTAGATATTTTGACAGGTAATTATAGAGTAGTTAGGATTGCTTCTAAGCCTTTGTATGGTAGCACTTACTATGTTGCTTCTCCCGCCAATATTAATATGTATGAGACTTTTTCTTGGGGGGATACCTTGGAGGTATAAAATGACAAATAGAGAATGGTTGAGGTCTCTAACTGACAACGAGTTAGCAGAAATTTTCTGTGATAATGATTTGGGTAATATTTGTAATATATGTGTATATAGAAATGACAGAAAAGGCTGTATGAATGTAATGTGTTGTGAATATGGGGTGTCAGAATGGTTAAAACAGGAGCATAAGGATGACGAATAGAGAATACATAATTAAGATAATTAATGAAGTATTAGAACAATCAGATGATGAGAAATTGGCAGATATATTTGCAGATGTTGTAGGTTTTCCAAGAGCTTGTGGAGCTTGTGAATTATATTTGCATGATGATGAATATGAAAATAGCTGGTGTGATTGCACTCATTATATAAGTAAATTTTTGCAATCAAAAGATACCTCAACAAGACTTCTATAAGTGGATGAGAAATTGCTAGACATATTAAATAGTTCATGATATAATTATATAGAGGAGGTGAAATGTAATGGGATGTGTTATTGTTCTTTTTATTGCTGTTTTTGGTTCTAGCTTTTTGTTCATAGCTGGGCAAGAATTAGCAAAAGCATTGTTTAGATGAGATAGGTTATCTTAAACCGCCGTAAAACCCATAGCTTTAGCTATGGGGATACAAGACGATAGCAGTTAGACTTCTGCTAAACAAAAAGGTAAAAGTAAGCAGAAATTCTTAAAGAATGACTGTGTAGTGGCAATTGACACCGCCTTGAAGAATAAGGCTTCTATAGAGGAGCAAACTTTTTCTAAAGAATCCCCTGCTTTTAGGCATGGGGTGTGTCAAATAAGTTTTTTAGTAAAAAGGGGGATAAGAAAAAATGACTAATGAGGAATTTTTGCAGAGATATGATAGTGGTGAACCTGATTTCACAGAAGATGAAATCGAAAAGATGGTTTTTAGGGGTTTAGGTAATCGTGTAGATGAGATAGGTGGAGAATGTGATAGATGGATTCAGCCTATGAAAACCATTTTTGAAGTTAATGGTAGATTTTTTGCTGTTAGTTGGTATAGGGGACTAACTGAATTGCAAGAAGATGAATTTGATGATGCTGAGGTTTACGAGGTAGAGAAGAAAGAAAAGGTTATTTTTGAATGGGTAGAGAAGGAGTAATTCTCAATGATTCAGTTAGAGTATGAACAGCTAGTAGAGCTAGCACTTAAAAATCCACAATCTTCAGATATTTCTAAAATCATCTCTAAGATTTCAGAAAGTGCTTGTCCTCCTTCTACAAATTGTAATGCTATTGGCTGTGAGCTGTGTTGGGCACATTGGTTGAGTGACGAAGTAAAAAAGTTGCAAGAAAATAAATGATGAAGGGATAGTCTTGAATATTGTAACCGACATAAATGTCGGTTACAAGTTCTAGTTTTAGTCATTAAAAAGGAGAGACGAATATGGATGATAGAACTAAATCACTAATAGCAGAATACTTAGATAATTTTAGTTTTTTGTCCGAAGCTAGTAATTATGATGCAGATGATGATATATATTGGGTTGTACAAGACATGAAAAGAAAGCGAGAAAAACTAAAGGAATTGTTAAATCAAAGAGGAGTGGATATGAGTGAAATCACCAATTTAGTGACAAGATATATGGAAATAGAAGAAATCTTGGCAGAAGTTCATAATACTCCAGATAGTGAAAGTTATTGGGTTGAAGATTTATTAGCTGAGAAAGAAGAAATTAAGGAAAAACTCTCTGAGGTGGGTTATGAGATATGAAATGGGTAAACTTACTCACAACTGATGATTTTTTAGCTATCTTTAGTGAATTTGCAGAAATAGCAGGATTTCGTCTCGTCAATAACATTGTAATCAGAGAATGGGCAGACAGTGCTATGGGCAAAGATGTTGTTATTTCTGATTCTATTCTTATTAGCGTTGTGGTTCAGACCGATTACAATGATTTAGCTGTTCAGTATATAAAACTTAGAGATTTTTCTGCATATCCGCTTTGGGCTACTGATAGTCTTGAAGTCTATAATGGGATTTATTATGAGTATATGGCTAAAAAGTTTGGGGAAAATTGGAAAAAGGCTTGCAAAGCTAATAAATATATGGTATAATTATTTTCAAGGAGTTGATTTTTAATGAGAAAATTTGAAGTAGTTTCAGGTTTTGAGAATGTGAAATTGCCTGAGAGAAAAACAAAGAAATCAGCAGGATATGATATTTGTGTATTGGAGAGTGCAGATATTCCTCCACATGGCCAGCATATCTTTAATACAGGACTTAAGGTTTGTATGGAAGATGATGAGGTTTTAATGATTTATCCTCGTAGTTCTTTGGGTATTAAGAAACAGTTGACTTTATCAAATTCCGTAGGTGTCATCGATGCTGATTTTTACAATAATCCTGAAAATGAGGGGCATTTTAAAATTATTTTGCATAATAATGGAGATAGATATGCTCACATTGAGGCAGGGGAGCGTGTTGCACAAGGTATTTTTCAGAAATATTATGTAACAGATGATGATAGTGCAGAAGCTATGAGGAGTGGTGGTATTGGGTCAACAGGAAATATTTGACAGTTTAATGACTTCTTTTGGTTACAAATTAGTTTCCATAAAGAAGGAATGGTACACCGAAGATAAGAATAAAGGCATGGATTTTTGTGCATCTGATTGTAAAATTAAAACCTGCACAAGAAACCTAAATAATAAGTTTTTTAGAAATTTACAGAAGAAAGAAGAATATCCTAGATTTTCTTTTCAAGATTTTTCTAAGGACTGTTATAGCTACAAGGAGTAATAGATGGAAATTTTAACTAAAGCAGAAGCACATATTTTAAACACAGCACCTTCATACGAGCAGGTATTATTTACTTTTAGAACTGCCGCTCGTAATTGCTATCAGTCTGCTACTGATAGCAATAATAACTATGAAGATACTGAAAGACTTGTTAAAGCATTGATTAAGAGTGGACACACCAGCACGCTAGAATTTAATTTCATTCCTGCTCAGATTATTGGGGATAGAAATTTAATGGGCCAGCTTACTCGTCACCGGTTATTAAGTTTTTGTTTAAGTGGTGATACTGTTATACAGTCATTTGGAAGTAGTGGCAAGAAAAGAACTATTCGTGATTTATATATGTGGCACACTACACCTAAGTATCACGCGGCCTTTAGTCAATTGATTTTGCGTAGTGTAGATGATAACAATATAATTGTTCCTAATAAGCCTGTAAAGATATTTTTTAACGGCAATAAAGATGTGTATCGTGTAACAACTGAAAGCGGTAGAAGTATTAAAGCCACATCTAATCATAAATTCAAAACCATTGACGGTTGGGTGGAGTTAGGTAATTTATCTGTAGGAGATAGAATATATGTCAATGGAAAGGAACTGTTAGATAACGAGGATTGGTTGAGACACAATTATTTGACCTTGAATCACACTAGGGCAGAGGTAGCTAAATTAATTGGCTGTTGTGAGGCTTATGTATATAAAGCATTTAAGAAATTTGGTATTGTTAAGCCTTATAAGGATTTTCCGAATAGAAAGCCTGGACGTGGCAAAAAGGGAATGTTTACTGAAGAGCAACGCAAGGAAATTAGTAAACGTAAAAGTGGTACTAATAGTAAATGGTATAAGACAGATAGGAACTCTTTAACTAGGGCTGGAGGTTACTCTGAAGCTAATGCTAAGTATGGGGCATTACATAATACAGGTAAATGTGAATTTTGTGGTAGTACAGAAAATTTAGAAATTCATCATGTTGATAAGGATTCGAGACATAATGACCAAGATAATATAAAAATTTTATGTAGGGATTGTCATAATTTATGGCATGGCATTGGTAAGAATGGTACATTCCTAGATAAGATTGTTTCCATCGACTATGTTGGAGTTGAAGATGTTTATGACATAGAAATGGAATCCCCATATCATAACTATGTAGCTGATGGCTTTGTTGTTCATAACTGCATTGAGTCAGCTCGCTATAATAATTACAAAGAAGATGGTATTAAAGTCATTACTCCTGCTGATATGACAGAAGCAGGTTGGGAAACTTGGAGAGCTTCTTGTATTGTAGCCGAATCAGCATACTTAGACCTTTTAGATAAGGGATGTAAACCTGAAACAGCACGTTCTGTATTACCATCTTGCTTAGCTACATCTATTGTCTGTGGTGGCAATATTAGAGAATGGAGACACGTTTTCGAGTTGAGAATTAGTCAACACGCTCAAGTAGATATTCGTAATGTGATGAAATCTTTGCTTGAAGATTTTTATAGAAATTATCCGCCATTCTTTGAGGACTTAGCAGAAAGGTTTTTGTAAGCTATGAGAAAGATAATTTGCAGATTTGCTAATCAAACTGATTTAGATGCTTTCAATAAGCAAAATGGACTTAGTTTGACTAAAGATGTAAAGGAATATGATTTCAGAACTAATACAGCTATCTATAAACGAACAGGAAAACTAAAGGGTTTTGATACCTCATGGAAGCCTATATGGACAGATATGCCTGATTTTATTGAGCCTAAAGTAGTGGATTTTGCTAAGATTGATTTTATTGTAGATGAGGATGCTCCCTTGTCTGCAATATTCAGTCAGCCAACCACAAAAAAAACAAAGAGTCTTTGGTTTCCTAAATTGGAATCACACAAGAAAAGATACTTTAGAGTTGTTGGTGGGAAGAATCCAAAATATCCTGTATATGTGGTTAGTAAGGGCAGAAGTAATATTAGACTTTGCAAAACCATTTTGTACCTTAATCTCATGGCTGTTAAGCATTTTGTTGTTGTTGAGCCTGATGAGGTATCAAAGTATGCAGATATGGTTAATAGAGATAAACTTATCTTTACTACAGTTCTTCCATTAGATATGAGATTTGTAGAAGCCTATGAAACCTTAGACAATAGAGGTACACAAATTGGTAAAGGGCCTGGTGGGGCTAGGAATTTTTGTTGGCAACATTCCATGACTGTATTGAAAAGTCCGTATCATTGGGTTAGTAGCATAGCCCCTTAACACAGTAATGTGTTTAGCAAACTTTGTGAAGTGCTGGAAACCCCTAAAGAACACTAAACTACAACATAGAGATGAAATAGGCTCAAGTGTGATAGTTTGAAAATTAGTGTTATGTAACAATGGGCAATCAGCATCCAAGCTCTGAATAGGAGAAGGTTCAACGACTATCCTTCATGGAGTACACATCAAGCGATGTGGAAGTGCAAAGCAACCAACTAAAGTTGGTTGGTGATATAGTCTACGCTCCTAAGAAATTGGGAGGCTAGTAAATCTAGCAACACGATTTAGCGAATCGGTAGTTAAAAATCTTCTTGACAGTTTTACATAATTGTGCTATAATGCTATGTAAAGTTGAAAAGGAGGTGAAGTTGTAGTGTATAAGAGCTTTAAGATAAGGTTGTACCCAACTAAAGAGCAAGAAATACTTTTCAAAAAGCATATAGGATGCTGTAGATTTATTTACAACTATATGCTTGATTTACAAAATAAGAACTATGAAGCAGGAAATAAGTACATAAGTAAGTTTAATATGATTAAGCTACTAACACCATTAAAGAAAACAGGAGAATTTTGTTGGTTAGGTGAGGTAGCAAGACACTCTTTGGTAATAGTTTGTGATGATTTAGATGGTGCATTTAAGGGATTTTTCAGTAAAATTTCTAGGTATCCAAAATTTAAGTCTAAGCATAAATCAAAATTAAAATTCCCCGTTAGAGCCGAAAGTATGTACTTTAAGTCAGATATATTTATCAACATAGAAAAGTGTGGTGAGGTTAAGTATAAATCTGATTTTAAGTTTCCTATTGGTATTCATGTTTGTAAGTTTGTAAATCCCAGAATAGAGGATAAAAATGGGAAGTGGATTCTTTCATTTGCTATGAAGTACGAAAACCAAGTACAAAATACAAATGATTTTAGTATGGGCATAGACTTAGGCATTAAAGAGTTAGCTGTAGTTTCATGTGATAATCAAGAATATGTTTTTCATAATATCAATAAATCAAAGAAAATGAGAGATATTGAGAAAAGAATAAGATATGTTCAGAGAAGCATGGACAGAAAGTATCGTCAAAATAAAGAACATACAAATAATTGGGAACGAGAGAGACAAAAACTTAGAAGATTATGTGCGAAGCAAACTAATATAAGAGATAATTATTTACATCAGACAACTAGATTTTTAGTTAATCTATTACCAAATAGAGTTGTAATGGAGAGCTTAGATATAACTAGTATGATGAAGAATAAATACCTTGCAAAAGAAATTGCAGAGCAGAAGTGGTATGAATTTACGAGACAAATGCAGTATAAGTGCGAATGGGCAGGAATCGAGTTTGTTAAAGTAGACCAATACTACCCTTCAAGTAAAACTTGTTCTCATTGTGGACATATAAAGAAAGACTTAAAACTTTCTGATAGAGTTTATGTGTGTACAGTATGTGGTTTAGAAATTGATAGAGACTTAAATGCAGCTAAAAATCTTGAAAAGTATATTGCTTAATTTAGAGAAGCAATAGCTTCAGAGTTGTCGTTACAACTTTATGGTGTGGAGGGTTATAAAAACTCAGTAGCTTTGGCAAAAGGGAACCCAATGAAGCACTAAGTTTAACTTTTAGTTAAATATAACGGGATGGATGATAATATTGATGGATTCCACTACTTAACTCGTAACGTAAAGTGGAAAATGCGAACAGGAGCAGGATTTGCAATTGCTGAGGAGTTTTTTACTAGATTTTCTAATATAGCTATAGGCTCTTTAAACTACAGTAAATTTGTTAAAGAATGTGATTGCGTTCCACCATTTATTGTAAATACAAGGATGTATTCTTGTTTGTTTATCAAGAATGATATTCCGTTTGAGTGGAGAGGCAGATACAATGAAGATACTATTCTTTCTTTAGACGTGTTGACAGACGGTAAGTATTGTACTTGTCAGCTAAATGCTTTCCTTGCTGATAAGCTGACTACTACTCGTGTTAAAGGCGGAAATACTGATATGTTCTATGACAAAGAGGGGACATATAATAAATCTAAAATGCTTGTTGATGAGTACCCTGAATATGCTAAGATGGTATATAAATTTAGTAGGGTTCATCATTATGTGGACTATTCTTCATTTAAGCAATCCCTTGTTCCATCAGTATTTGTGTACGGTTTAGAAAGTAATCAGAAAGGTATGGAGATTGTAAAAATTCCTGTGGAATGGGACGGAGATAGAGAAAAGGATAATAGAGAATACATTGAATCACATATTGAAGAATGTAAAAAAATTTCTCTTGACAATTTTGAGCTTTAGTGATATAATTAACATATCCTTTAAAGGATAAATAATTTTTAGGGGGAATATACCTTGACAATTGAAGAAAAGTATTTTAAAGAGCTGATAGCCTCAGGAGCAATTAAGCCTGAAATGGCAATAAGTTACTACAAGGAAAAATGTGAGGAACTTCAGGCAGAGTTAGATAAGTACAAGAAACATCAGTGTTCTTGTAAGCAAGAATCTTCTCAGCCAACTGTTGAAGAAATTTTGGAAACTATCTTGCGTTAATTCAGCTAGGCTGTTGGGCTAGTATGTCTAGCCTGACAGCTTTTTCTTTTTTTTTCTTGAGGCGGTGAAAGTATGAATTGTTTGCTGATGTCTAATTGTCCTTGGGCGAATACAGAACGCTGTAATAGTATGTGCTATATATACGCAGAGTTTGATTATTTGCTAAATAATAGTAACATTCCTGAGGGGCATAAGACATTTAATGAACCAATTAATCCGACAAGAGATGATTATCAATCTTTTGTTACTTTACGAGAAATAAAAACAGATATTGCAAATTTTGTAGAAGATGGTAGATTCTTGTATATTTGGAGTCATAATACAGGTAACTATAAAACTACTTGGGCTATGAAGATGGTGAAAACATTTCTAGCTGTTGTTTCTGTAGGTAATAACTTTCAAGATAGAGCTTGGGTAGAATATATACCTACATTCTTACTTTTAGCAAAGAATTTCGAGGATAAGGAAACTCGTCAAGAACATATTCACAGAGCAATGACTAATGATTTAGTTGTTTTAGATGATATAGGGGCTGTACAAAATACTAATTATGACTTGACAAATCTAAGCAGTATTATAGACTATCGTTATTCTAACAATTTAGCTACTATTTTTACTAGCAATGTTTCTCCTGTAGATTTGGTTAGTGTAATGGGAGCTAGGTTGTGTGACAGAATTACAAGTGATATTGTAATTAATCTAGTCGGTGCAAGTAGACGAAGTTCCACAAAAACATATACAAGGGGGCGGAAGAATAGTTGAGTATTAGTGAATATCAGCTTTTAAATAAGCTACTCACTGAAAAGGATTATTCCATTATTACAGATAATCTAATTTCTGATGAGAATTTTGACCAGGCTCTTGCAGAATTTAAGTATATAACTAAATTTCAAGAGCAGTATAATGAAGTTCCTGATAAAGAAACATTTTCTGCGAAATTTCCAAACTTTCAGTATTTTGAAGTATCACAAGGGCTTACTTCTATTATAGATGATATTAGAGAAAAGACACTGTTCAAAAGAGCTGTTGAAGTATTTAATAAAAGTGCTGAGTTGTTTACGGAAGATGCAAATAAGGGTGCTCAATTCCTTATTAATAGCGTTGAAAAACTACAACCAAACTATTCTTTTACTTGTACTGATATAATTCACGATACTTCTCGATATGAGGAATGGAAGGATAGGTTGAGTAATGCTGACAACTATTTCATTCCTAGTGGATTTCCAGAGCTAGACGAATATACTTTTGGATGGAAAAGGAAAGAAGAATTTGTTCTTATCATTGCAAGAACAGGTTCAGGTAAATCTTTTGTAGCTGTTAAGTCAGCGGAACACGCATTGAGTTTAGGCTATAATGTAGGGTTTTTTAGTCCTGAGATTTCTGCTTCTACTTTGGGATATAGATTTGATTCTGCAAGAGCCAAATTTAGTAATACCGCATTGTTGCAGGGAGCATTAGTTAATGGATATGATGATTACGTCAAGGATTTACAAAAACTAGATACTCATTTTTACGTTGCAGAATTAAAAGATTTCCATAATAGTGTGACTGTACCTAAGTTGAAATATTTTTGCAAGAATAAAAATATAGACATTTTGTTTATTGACGGATTTGATTATCTTGAAGATACTAGGGCACAGAAGTTTCATTCAAGAGAAGATAGAATGGGACATATTGCACAAGATTTAGTAACAATGTCCATTGAATTAAATATTCCTGTAATTGGTGTCATCCAAGCCAATCGTAAAGGCAGTGCTGAAGATGATATAGATACAACAAACATTACGGGTGCGGATAAAATAGGTGCAAGCTGTACTAGACTGATTGCATTAAAGAATCAAGGGACTGCTATTGAAATGTCCTTACCAAAAAATAGATACGGTAGGGACAAAGTTAAGGTGTTGTATAAGTGGGAAGCAGACCGCTCACAATACTTTTTTATACCTTCTTTAGAAGATATAGACGATGAGGAAATTAAAGAAGCTAAATTTAAGTTTAGTAATGCATTTTAGGGGGAACAAAATATGCTTAGATGTGCAGATGTAATGAAGTTAATGGACGGTATGAATTTTATTATTGCTACAGATTTTGATGACACGTTAGCATATACAGTTAATTATCCTGTTATTGGTAAGCCAACAAAATGGTTTTATCAGTTGAAGGAATTGCAAGAGAAATTTCCAAATCTACAAACAATTTTGTGGACTTGTAGAGCAGATAAGCCATTGGAGGATGCTGTGAAGTTTTGTAAAAATAACGGATTAAGGATAGATGCTGTAAATGAAGATGTGAAATCCACATTGAAATGGAAAGGGAAAACCCCAAAGCCATTTGCACACATATATGTAGATGATAGGGCTATATGTGCCTATAAAGATATAGAAGATGTATATAGGAAGTTGATACAGTATGCCGATAAATAATTGGGCAAAGTGGAAACGAGAGCGGTTTGCCATTGTTAAGCACTTTAGAGAAGTTCGTAATAAACTTGAAGATGAGGCCGTATTCGAGGATGATTTTAAAGAATTGAAGTGGTATGACAGAATGTTAGCAATGTTAGGTAATCTTGATTATCATTTTCCGTCTAAAAAATGTCCATTGTGCGGTAAAGAACTTCTAGTAAAAGCTCACATAGACACTTGCTACTTTGAAGGTGTAGCAGATAAGGATATGGGACAAATAGAAGATGCAGACCTTATCAGATGCCTTAGTTGTGGATTTACAGCGATAAAGGAATGATACAATGTTCATGTTAGAAAATATACCTGTGATGACAAGTATTCCTGAAATAATGAATACTTTACAGATGCAATTGCGACTCACAGGTAGTCATTTGCTGAAGGATATAAAAAATACGGGCACTGTGAATATGTCATTTACTTGCCCGTTTCACAAAGGTGGTATGGAGAATACCCCTAGTGCTTCTATCACGCTTAGGACGGTCGTGCGAGGGCAGAGAAAGTACCCAGCGGGGACTTTTAATTGCTTTACTTGTCATAAGCATGGGTTCATTACTGAGTTAATTTCTCATTGCTTTAGTAAATCAGATTTTGGGTTTGGTAGGCAATGGATTTTAGATAATTTTAACTCTTTTGACATCGAGGAAAGAGATACTTCTATTTTTCATGTGCCTAAAAGAGAGATGAATGTAGTAGATAGAAAATATGTTAGTGAGGAAGAACTTAGTTCTTACAGATTTTTTCATCCATATCAGAAAAAACGACATTTGAGTGATGAGATAATTGAAAAGTTTGACATCGGGTATGATGCCCATTTTAGACTAACAAAAAATGGTAATGAAATTCCTTGTATCACCATTCCTGTGAGAGATAAAGATGGTAAATGTTTATTCATTGCTCGTAGAAGTGTAGTAGGTAAAATATTTCACTATCCTTCAGATGTAGACAAACCTGTTTGTTTTCAGTATGAGATTGAAAAGATGTTTCCTGATGCTAAAATAGTTTGGGTTTGTGAGAGCTTATTAAACTCACTGACATTAATTCAAATGGGTATTCCATCTGTTTGTCTTTTGGGAACAGGAACTTCTGCCCAACTGAAAGAGTTGTGCAATATGAAGTATAGAATGTTTGTATTATCTTTAGATAATGATACAGCAGGTATTAGGGGTACACAAAAACTGATAGATGAGCTAAAACATTGTAAACTTCTAGCTGTATTCCAACTTAATGAGCAAGGGGTAGATATTAACGATTTAGGTGAACTATCAAAAGATGAATTTCTAAAACAAGGAAAATATTTTAGAAATGTTGTTGACAATATCTCATTAATGTAGTATAATTACAAATGTAATTAAGGAAAGGTGGTGAAGTTCATTGGACTTGAAGAATAAGCCGTATGTCATGTGCAAAGATTATTTTAAGCACGAGTATGCAAAAGCAAAAGCAGAATTGGCAAAGTTGAGAAAGAAAGATAAGAGTAACAAAAAGGAGCAAGAATAATACATGAGAATTTCATTAAGTGAAGCATTAGAAAGAACAAATCAGCAGGACACGCCAAAGAATTATATTAAGCAGTTTATGTTAAAAGAGGATGAAGCAACTTTTTTGCGATTCCTTGTAGATGACATAAATGATATTAATGTTTGTACAGCACATAAGGTACGCATGACATCTAAGGCAGGTAAGCAATATACTGTAATGGTTGATTGCATTGGCAAGGATTGTCCATTGTGTAAAGAAGCACCTAATCACGTAGCAGAGGCTTATCCACAGATTCCACTTGTAACTAAGGCAAAGGATATTGTAACTATTCCGTTGATTAATTTCAACAATGGTGCACCTGAATATCAGATTTTAGCTTGGTCTGTTTTTATCTTTAAAAAGATTAACCCTATGCTTAGTCGCATCAAGCCACTTAGTAGCACTATTGAGGTTCAGCGGACAGGCAAGGCGGTTGAAACCAATTATTTTGCTTACCCTGCTGATGACAAGCCTGAGCTGGAGGGGACAGTAGACGAGCTAAAAAAGAAGTTTGATGTTAAGGATGATGATGCTACAGGTAGATTCGATTCCTTGATTAGAGAATGGACAGCTTCTCAGATGGAGGAATACTTGACCACAGGTACTTATCCTCATAGCAATTCTGCTACTATAACAGCAAAGCCATCAGAAGATACTGAAGCTCCTGTTCGGAGAACTAATTATGGATTCTAATCTTTTTAGCAGGGAATTTATTCCCTGCTATTTTTTTTTGCTTGTAATTCTAGTGGAAATGTGGTATACTTAATAACAAGAGGTGATATTTTTGAATAAGAAGAAAGAATTTGGTGTATTCTATACTCCTAAAGAAGTAGTAGATAAGGTGTATTCCTTATTACCTATGTCTAAAATAAATTCCATCATAGATATTAATTGTGGTGATGGAGCCTTACTTAGACCTTATGACAAGGAAAAGATAGTGCTTGGCTTCGATATTGAGCCAAAATATAGGTATGCTATAACTCGTGATTCATTGAATAGTGAGGCTTATACTAAAACAACCTCACTCTTGCACTTTGATTTGTGTATAGGCAATCCACCATATAGACCTATTAGAAAGAATGAGTATATTGGCGATACTGATAAGATGAATGATTTTGTACACAATAATGGCAGTAATTTGTTCATTGCAGGTTTGTATAAGGCTATGGAATATAATGCAGAATGGTATGCTTTTATTATCCCTAAGAATTTCCTAACCTTAGATGGGTATAGAGGTTGTCGTGAATACATTGCTACAAATTTTCATGTTTATGCAATTTGTGATTTGGGTCGTGCATTTAAGAATGTTAGTGGCGAACAGGTATGTATTGTTTTTAATAGAAATCATCCAACAGAAACTATAAAAATGGTTCGTGGTGATAATGTCTACAAGATACCTAGTTCTGATTTCAACCCTACAATGTGGGTAATGTTCGATTCTCTAACAGACAAAAATTTGTATGAGAAGTTAAATAAATATTCTAAAATAGGGCGTTTAACTTCTTGTAATACAGTTGAGGGTATTCGTGGTAGAGATTTAGATAAATTCAGATTAAAGAATGGACAACATAATCTTCATGGAGATGTTATCAATCATGTGCGTAAGACCCCTAGCTTTAGCTATGGGGATATAAGCACATATATAAGGTAAGCATACAGGGAAACTTGTATGTAGAGATAGTGTTTGCAACTATCCAACAAAGAAACTGAAATGCTGGAATACCTTAAAGCTATGTTTACTACAACATAAGGATGAAACAAGCCTAAGTGTGAATAGTTACGAAAGTAGAAAGAAAAACATAGATGGTACATGGTTAAAACCTAAATACTTTAATAATAGGTAATCAGCAACTAAGCCTTGAATAGAGGAAAGCTCAACGACTATCCCTCGTGAGGGGAGTACACAACAAGTCAATAATGGTTGTGGAAGTGGTTTCGCCTAAACGGTACGTCAGTACCGCATGGATAAGATATAGTCTGTGCTTACAGGAAACTGTAAGAAGTTCATAAGAGAACT
>NFZD01015388.1_pt1 | contig 18795 bp, 12 predicted proteins | sample 1095381 | NCBI WGS metagenome assembly NFZD01 (sample SAMN03609891, study PRJNA323583) | gut metagenome | isolation source: feces | host: Rattus norvegicus | place: Denmark: Riget | collected 2013 | reverse complement strand
AATAGTAAACTTGGTCTTAACGGTAATGGGACAAGAGCTTCAGCGCCGGAAACTCCACCTGTATCATCACGTAATACACCTAATAAACTTGCCGATGCTCATGTTGCAGTTGCTGTTTCCACAAGAGTTGCATTAGGATCGGAAGTACCAATTAGAAGGACAAGGGATGGTATTACAAGTGGTAATGGTAGTCCTATGTTTGTCAGTGCAAATAATGTAACACCAGTACAAGACGGAAAAGCTAAAGTTGCACAAACAGATCCAAATGATACTGCTTTATTTGCAAAAACTGGCGGTCCGTTTGACAAATTGTTCGACGGAATTTTCGGTCGTGTGAATGTAATCTATGATTCCTTGGTTAACAACAGATATGGTGATACGGTACAAGGGACATCTAACAGTTCAGTTTCAAATATATATGATAAGGATTCTTTGGTTAACAACAGATATGGTGATACGGTACAAGGGACATCTAACAGTTCAGTTTCAAATATATATGATAAGGATTCTTTGGTTAACAACAGATATGGTGATACGGTACAAGGGACATCTAACAGTTCAGTTTCAAATATATCGCTTACAATTAATGGTAAGATAGAATTAACTGGACAAAATGGTCAATCAGTCGATATTATGGAACAATTGAAACAAAATCCGATGTTTGTTAGACAGATTACCGAGATGATAGTCAAGCAGATGAATAATAATACCCATGGCGGAAGAAATGATTTGTTCCCAGATAGATTTAGTTCACATTAATTATATAAAATTCAAGTTTTGAACTATATATTGATATATAAAAATATGATAGACTTATAAAACAGATGCCAATTGAAAGAGGTGATATTACAGCAGGATTAAGTTATGGTATTAACATAGCACAACAAACTACAAGACAAATTGCTAATAAAAGTGATAGATTTATTGAGCAAGCTTTGGGTATGAAAATTGACGAAAGAGTTGATTTTAATGACCTAAACTATGAATTCATGAAAAAATTCATGCTTATAAACATTAATGAAAGAGATATCACTTTAAGTTCGCTTGGTAATGATGCTCATCCACATGGTGATTCTACTGCATTTAATGGTCAAGCACAGAGTCCGTCATACGCAAGAGATGTAAATTATAAAGAAGAATTTGCTACTCGTATTAATGGAGATGAACAAATTGGCACAAATTCGACAAGACAGAGAACACATTCAAATAACCATTATAAAGACCCATATAATGAGGCAGTAAATTTATATCCTGACGAGTTGAATACTGGTTATGGTCCAACTTTTAACAAATGGGATTTGAATGGTAATAGAAATTCAATTCTTGATAAAACAAAAAAACTTTTTGACAATAAGAAAATAAACACTATCATATCAAAATTTGGAACATCTGTTGACGATGGTGAAAATTTAGCGGGTGGTCTTGGTGATAGTAAGACTGAAGCCGGTATGTCGCATGGAAAAAATTTGTTAGAAGCAGCCGCCGAGAAAGATGGAATAACTGGTGAATATGATATAAATGGATATAATAACCCTTATTGCCGTGTATGGACACATCACTATCAATATGACCGTCTTGATAAATTGATAAGACCATTTAACACAAGAACATCATATGGTATAACTGAAACGGCTAAATTGAAAGATATTCATACATGGAGCAACTTTAAATGGACGGGTGAAGGTCATGGATGGAAATCTGGTGATGAAGAAATCGGATGGAATAAATCAGTTTTGGATGATAATGGCTTCGTAAAAATCACTCCTAAGTATGGTGGCGGTGGTGAAAATAATATCCATACAAAAGATTGTATGTTCTCGATTGAGAATCTTGCATGGAGAGGTTATGACCCATATTCTTTTGAACAAGCTCTTTCATGGGAACAGCGTGGGCCTCTTGGTGGTAGGATTATGTGGTTTCCTCCTTACGGTTTGAGTTTTAATGAGACGACACAAGCTAATTGGTCATCAAATACATTTATCGGTCGTGGTGAAGATGTATATACATATGTTAATACTGTTAGGAGCGGTACATTGAGTTTTATTATGCTTACTGACCACCCATCAGTTGTCGATTATGCTAATTGGTATGATGGTGAACAAGGTGGTTATGGTAAAAATGATTTAACCGATACTGATTTACTTAGATTTTTTGCTGGTTGTGATAGTGGAGATAGTAATGATGGTTACAGTCTGTTTTCAAAAGTTAAACCGACTCCGCTTACAGATGAATATGTTCAACCTGAACATGAGGATATAGAAGTAAAAGAGATAGATGTTGAACCTAAACCACAGCCACAACCAGAAGTTCCTGATGATGTTAGTGAAATACAATTTCATGTATTTTATCCTAATAATTATTCTGGTGTTTATGACATGCCATCAAATAAAGAAAGTTCAGTTCATGCTATCGCTTATCTTTTATTTGGAAAGGGCAGTCAAAAGCAGAATAACGGAAATGATGATATACCATTAAGCTTTGCGACGATTGCAGACAATGAAGATGGAGTAGGTAATGGATATGAGGTTGACGGTAATGGTGTTACATATGACCAACAAAATGATAATGGTAATTATATTGTTGGATCTAAGTTAAATTGGGCAAGCTATAGATCAAAAAAATACATTAGGAAGGAAGATAAAAGATGGTATTATCGGATAGATGGTGAATACAAAGTAGCATCTAAAAGTATTGATAGGAAGAGAAACACCTATGATCAGACGATTTATGATTTAAATCGTGAACTAACATTACCGCCTGTGAATACTAACTATATGGATAAATATAACTATAATTTAAATAAAGATGCTAAATCTGTCATGGAAAATGGGTTTTCTAATGAAGATGAGAAAACTTTATATTCGTTGCTTGAAGTCGCGACAGTTGTTGAGAAAAGAGCTGGACATATAGATGCATATAATAAATTATTGGCTAAAGTAAGTGATACAAATCGTGTAGAAGAACTTGAGAAAATTCTTGATACTCATAAAATTTCGGGAATTTATATCGATGGTTATTCAAATTCACATGGTGCTAATGCTTCTCAAGCGGTAAATAAAAGTCGTAATGAAAGTCTTGCAACCGAGCGTGGCAATACCGTTAAAAATTGGCTTCGTGAGGGTAAAATCGTATCTGATGATACGAGAGTAACCAATGGTGATGACAAAAATAATAGAGTAGCACATAAAGTAGATGCACAAGATAAGACCAATGCATCAGGATTGTCAGCGAAGTTATATCGTTCTACGAGAGTCCGTATAATGTTCAAATTGAATGAAACGAATAATTTAAGCGATACAAAAGTACAAGGCGACGGTAGTACAACTGAATATCAAAAATATAAGGGTTTTACATATATTGGGAAAAACGAAGAGACCGGTCTTGAAGAATATAAAGCTGAAAATGGTGATATATGGTATGAAGATAAGGAGAGGTTTTTGAAAAGAAAAGTTATCCGTAAAGGCGAGGTGTCATTGAGAAATACATTAGACTTTAGTGATAAGAATGAATATGGAAGAAGGATGTTATTTTTTAATCAGAATAGTGAAGCTGATGATTCTATGAATAAGCTTAGATATGATCAGGAATATTATTTTTATAAACATCTTGAAAAAGATAATCCGATAGTGTTTAAGAAATTGACTGAAAAACTAAAGTATTTCGATCCGGCATTCCACTCAATGACACCAGAAGGATTTAATGCTCGTTTGACATTTCTTAATCAATGTACAAGACAAGGTAATTCCATATCTCCTTCTGACGGAAGAAATGCTAATGCTAAAGCCGCTAATAACCTTGCTTTTGGAAGACCACCATTTTGTGTGTTAAGAATTGGTGATTTTTATTATCAGACTATTGTGATAGATTCTATCAATATAGATTATAATGTATCTGGTGGTTTACAATGGGATTTGAATCCTGAAGGTGCTGGTGTTCAACCCATGTTGGCACAAATCAATATTAGTTTTAAGTTTATAGGTGGCGGCGACCTTGGCGGACCGATAAGACGTTTGCAGAATGCAATGACATTTAATTATTATGCTAATTCACGGTTGTATGATAATAGAGCCGATAGGATTAGATACATATCCGAAGATAATCATAAAGAAATCGGAGCATTAAATTATGATGTAGATTCTAAAAATAGTTATGCTTATGTAACAAAAATGTCAGAATAATATAATTAAAATAAATTTATAAATGGCATATTACGATAGATACGCGAAGTTCAGAGAAGATGGAAAAATAAAGATAGTTCCACCAATAACTATTCAGAAAGAAAGTACGGATATCTATTTATTGTATGATAAAAATAAAATGAGACTTGATTCTTTATCATATAAATATTATGGTGATCCCGACTATGGATGGCTTATACTTCAATCAAACCCTAATATTCCGTCAATGGAATATTTGATAGCAAACGGTACAGTAGTCAGAATACCGTATCCGTTATCATCGGCTATATCAAGATATGAACAATCAATAGAGGAATACCAAAATGAGAACGAGTAATTAATATTTTTTAACTTAAAATATTTGGTAATGTGATATATAATTGGTAATTTTGTGCATTAAAAAGCATGGATTACCAATTTTTAATTTAATAGGATATGAGAAGATTGTTTTTATTATTGTTAATTGTAATTAACGTTCAGATTTTTGCTCAAAAACTTAATACTAGAGGGGAAAAAGTGGTTTCCTCTGTTTGCATTGATGGATACAATGTTCTTGGCGAGGTTGAAGAACATGTTGATATATACTTCACTTATGATGATTCAATGCAACTTGTAAAAGCCGTTAGAGTTATTTCAACGTATGGGGATGAGTATAAAGATGTGTTGAATAAGGATATAAATGGCGATATCAACAGGATTTCTTATTTCAATGGAAAGAAGTCTTTTGACTATCAGTATGTATATAAAACAAATGAAAAAGGATTAATACAGTCAAAGACCAAAAAGGGTGATGCTGCAATGTTTATTTTCGATTATGTATATGATTGTGACAGATTGGTTCAAATAAGCCATAAGATACGTTATAAAAGCGGAAGAGAATGGGTTAAAGGTGGTAGAGACGATATGAGTTATATTTGTTTTGATTATATTGATAATAATTGTTATTGGGATAAAATGTGGAGTGCATTAGATGTAAATGATATAAGAAGATATTATAATACTGATATGCATTATGATAATTGTTCTTATAGTGATATAGTCAATGATACGAATATAAATCCTAATTTATTTATGTATATGGGTATATGTTGGTATATTTGTCTTGATATGCATGAATTTGAGTTGGCGACAGAATGGTGTGGACTTAAATCTATGAATATTGTAAATCGTTGCAGTAGTTTTGAGATAGAGGCACTAAAGGATAATAAAGGAAATCTTGTTGAATTGAAAGAATTTGGAAAAAGTGGGCGGATATACCGAAGAGTAAAGTTATTTTATGTATATTGAAAAACATGTATGAAATACTTATATTTAATAAGAGATATTTCATACATTAGATGAGTGAACAAAATAATGTTAAATGGCATGAAAAACATAGAATTCTATATATTGAACCAAATGATGTATATGGACATGTAAATGGTGTTCCTATGACACCTGATTATTCTGATTATTGTGTCTCGGTCAATCTTATAGCTGAGGTTGTATCAAGACAAAAACAGAGTGGTAAGGATTCGACAAAAACATATTGTATCACATGGACTCAACCTCCTAAATTAGGCGATGATGGTCAACCTGTGGTCGCTAATAATTGGATTTCATTCTTGAAAGGTGAAGATGCCAAAGTTTTTGGCGGGCCAAAAGACGAATCATTTTTAACAACATATTACACTGATATAAATTTCGATGATATTGTAAAGAAAAATATTGTCGAAGGACTTGGTATTGAGAGTGTTCAAGTGTCGTTTGAGAGTTATTATACACCAACAATAGTAATCAAGTTTGTTGATGTAAGAGGTTCGTCATTATTTGGAAGAGAAGAAGTAGCTCACAATAATAATGAGGATTTATCCTCATCTAGTGTTTTTGGAGTATTTTTTACCGTTCCATATCCTAAATTTAAACTTCAAATTAAAGGATTTTATGGACGTGCTGTAACATATCAATTGACATGTTCTGATTTTAAAGCTTCATTTAATTCTCAGACTGGTAATTTTGAAGCCGTAGCAACTTTTATTGGTTATTCTTATTCACTTTTAACTGATATTCCTTTACGTTATCTCGTGGCGGCACCTTTTTGTAAGTATGCAGGACAAGAGTATTGGGAAAAGAAGTTAAATTCTGCTGAATGGGCTTTGAGTGATGGTAAATCGCCAAAGACATTGTTTGATATTATTCAAACAGTAAAGTCATTGTTAACAAATACTGATAAAGTTAAACAAAGAATTATAAGTGATGATGATTCAAATATAAAAAATAGTATTGAGTCGGAAAAAGCATTATTAAGAGAACTTGGTACTTGTTTGAATAACTATGTCGTAGCGTTAAAAAAACTAAACCAAACAGAAACATCAATCAATCCTATTCGCGGTGAAGGGGATGAGGAACAATTATTGTTATTCGCACCGGCTCAAAGTTCTGGTAATTTTAAAATTGCACATGTCGGTGATGATTTGGCAAAAGCAAGTAATGACCTTGAAGAGACTTTTACTAAATATAACACATCATATCCATTAAAAAAGTTTAGTGATAGTCTTTTACCGAACGGTAAACATCAAGTGTTTAGAAGTGTTAGTCCATTAGAATTTTCTAGATTATGTAAACACATAGAAAAGGATACTAATGGAAATATTACTAAAGTAGTTTTCAATACAACTCAACAGACTGAAGAAGCGTTAACTAAAATAAAATTCGGTAACGATGTAAAACTTACAAAGGCAACAGCGAAAAAATTATTGAGCGATTCAGTTAAAGGAAAAGGACTGGTTCCAAAATATTTCGGTGAGTTTTGCTATGTAGTTAATCTTAATTGTTTTAACAAAAAGATATATGAACGTATTACAGAACTTGATAAACAAAATAATGAAATAGACAAGAAAGTAGCACAGAAAGTACAGTCTGCTGCTGCTATGGATCTTGATTTTACTCCTTGTATGGGTGATGTCTTTAAAATCATAATGTGTCATCTTGAGACCTTTGTCCATATGATGTGGTCATGTTATCGAGTGATAAGTGATGAGATACCTAATGGTCTTCGCTCACCTGATTCTCTTGGAATTGATTTGTCTATGACGGATATTCCTTTTAGTTCTGATGGAGAAAAGGTGATTTATCCTTGGCCTGGCATTTTTGGTCATGGAAAGGAAACAGGACAAGGCGGTGACATAGATGAAGCGATAGATTATATAACATGGGTGGGTGATTTAAGCGGTAGCCATGAGTTTGAGGAAGAAAAATTGGTTAAGGAATTATATGTCGCTGCTCAGAGACTTGGGAAAAAGTATAATTCCGAAGTGGTTTCACTTGATAGTATTTCAGATTTACCGGTATTGCCTAATGATTTGAATAATTTTACAACGGTATTTAATTCTGATATACAGAAAGGTGTATCGGCATTGTCGGGTTATTTGTCATTTAGAGCTGCACAGATTTTTGGTGTTTTTATGAATGAGACACCAACATCTGAGTTGGCAAAAACTTTTGGTGTGATGGATGCTTATAACTATTTTAATGTCATAGGTTCTAGAAGTGAGATACAGACTGGTTTGATTGAAGCCACTGCAAATAAGGGTAATCTTGCCGATATAATGTTAGGGGTCGCTCATTGCGAGAAACCTATGGAAGAGGGTTTTTATGTCGTATCATACCAAGAAAATGGACGTTCTGTACATGATTTTGAAACGGTTTGTGAAATAGAATATCCAGATGGTAAAAAGATAGATAGACATCCAATGTTTGTTAGAAATGGCAACGATTCAGAATATGTACATTATTATACAAAAGATAATGTTGGTTTGATTCCTGATAGACTAAAATCGTATTCATTGTATAGAAACACTTTTGGTAAGTCTAATAATGGACGAATTTGTTTTAATGTAAAAAATGCAACTGATACTGAAGGATTTATACATAAATCTACTACAAAGTCATTATTCAATGGAATTACAAACGGAAATCAAGGTGAATACATAAATACTGATATGTTTGATGTGAATATGAATAATGTTGATTCTGTCATTACTAAGTATGAGGAAATGAAAAGTGGCACGTTTAGAATACTTGGTGATACGTATAGTGATGACTTATCAGTTGTTATTAATAAATTTTGGCATGTCGGTAATGATGATTATGGTAGGTATTTTGGGGATAATAAATTTATGTTAAGCCTTAATTCTAATGATAGAGGAATTAATACTAATGAATTATATCCTAATAGTGCTGCTGATGCCGATAATGATTCAAATGCCCCATTAACTTATGACAATGAGAAGATATTTGAATTAAGTGGTGGCGTGAAATATGATAGCAGTAAAAATTCTTGGGTAGCGGATGACAATGCTGATAAGCCGATATCAAATCTATGTGTAAGGTTTTTACAATCTAACTATCTGTTGAATACAGGTAGTGGATATGAAACATTATTTGCATCAAAATTTTATTATCATCAGAATGACATTGTGATACTTAATGATAAAGAAAAAGATGACGGTGTTATGAGGCTGCGACAAAATAGGGTAAAAGCATTATTATTCTTACATTCATTAAAATATGACTATAGGAACATTGCTGGTTTCTTAGATCCTAATAAGAACAACGGTGGCATATATGCATTGCCGTTTGGATATGTACTGTTATTAGGAGGTTTGTTATGGAGACAAAAATATTATAACGGGTATGGTAAAGATCCTATACAAACAAGTGAAATTACTGGAAAATACCAGAAGTATGTTGATGGAAAAGTTAAAGAGTGTAATTCTACAAATGAATATAAACCAATAGGTATAGAATATACATTATTTAGAGAAATAAATGGTAGATATGTATTGTGTCCATTGAGAAAAAATGATAATGCTTCTTATACAATAAGAGTATCTAAATTGTTTGGTGTCAATAATGGTGATAAATGGATGCCAGATGAGTATGTAACAAATAGGTTAGTAACGATATTTGAATCATTTGTTGATAATCAATGGTCTCAGAAACTCATCGCAGGACTTGAATTAAAGAATGTTACGACAATTAATGATAATAGAATTATAAGTGATTTTTATGGTAATACATTCGGTGATATTATTAGCCGTTTTACAGAAGATTTTAAACTTTGCCAATCTAAACGTATTATTACGATAGGTAATAAAAGATATGAAGGTGATAAAGGTAAAGCTTTATTTATGCTTACCTGTCTTAGGAACCATAAATATTTTACTAATTTTTTTGGTAACTATAGGTATATTTCTTTAAATAAGGATGGACGGCTGTTAATGTTACTTAATGAGGATAATACAGAAATTCAAGATATATTAAAAGATGTTTTTACTAAAAAGGTAATTGTTACTGATTCATCTGGTATAAGATATTATTATGATGACGATTCTAATAATGTAAAAGAAATTAAAATAAAAACAGAAACGCTGAAAGCATATTTTAGCGGTTTTGAGAATAAGATAAAGGAACTTTCTCAAGAAACACGTTCTACTGAGGTGAATGGCTATGATGACGATTATGTTACTTACAATCGTGATTTACTTCTTCCTATATACATTTATTTAAAAATGATATGGGATAAATGGCTTGTATCTACGACCACGAAGAAATTTAAAAATGGTAAAATAGTGCCTTATGAAGATTATTATAATGTAGAGAATTTCTATAATAGTTTTGTATTTATAGACGCTTTTTATAAAAATATATATAAGAAATTCATCATAAATCTTGAGACACTTAAAAAAAGTTATGAGGGACGTGATGCTGATGGCTCTTTATTTCAATTTATCGGTGATATAACAAAAGAGCATAATTGCTTATTCTTAGCATTACCGGATTATGTTGATATGGGCAATGCGGATAATAAAACCGCTGTTGATAATCTCATGAATATATTCACACCAATACCATATAATAGAATGAATGAGATGGAGGATGAGAACAAGTTTGTAGTTATTTATACGCCTAGAATGTCTGAAGTTCCTTCATCAATGAACGGTTATCGTGAGGATTATTTTAAAATATGGAATCCTGCGGTAGTACATGAGAATGGAGAAATAGGGGATTGGGCGGATGGTTCAAAGATGTTCAGCGTTAAGCCTGTGAATGATGGGAGTGTCAATGATGTGGCAACTAGATATGGGTACTATGTACCATCATTTGGTGTGTCGTTCGGACGACAAAATAATAGTCTATTCAAAAGTATAAATCTGAATATGACTACACCTTTGGTTACTTCAGCTTCAATTAATGCAACTGCTAATATTGCACAAGCAGGTTCTGGTGCTCCACATAAAGCTGCATTCGTCGGTCAGGATTTATATCCTGTTTATAGTAATTACTCATATATTTGTGAGATTGAAATGATGGGTGATGCACAGATACAACCACTTATGTATTTTCAATTAATGAATATTCCTATGTGGAGTGGTGTGTATATGATTTTTAACGTGACTCATGTGATTACACCGGGTAATATGGTAACGAGGTTTAAGGGGATGAAACTTTCAAGAAATCCTCTTCCTTATAATTCATCTTGGTATATGTTTAGTCCTGATGCTGCTTCTGATGCTGTTGAAGAGAGTGGTGGATATTCCGACTACACCGGTGATGATACTGGTGCAGGTGAATATTATAGCGGTGCTGTAGATTATTCCGGTTTAAATAATTATGAAATAACTTCTTGGCCGAATGGAGACCCACAGAAGCCAAGTAAACCTGTTAAGACTAGCTGTGATAATCAAGTTCAAAAGAGGAAGTATTATATATTAAGGTGCATGGACTATTTTACAAGCAATGGTCTTACTATAGCACAAGCAGGCGGTATTGTTGGTAATTTCATGGCAGAAGGTTTACCTTGTTTTGCGCAGAGATGGCAGAAAGATAATAAAGGATGGGCTTTTGGTTTGTCTATGATGAATACCAATGGTGCATTTTATCCGTATCAGGAATACTGTAAAAGTAGAAATATGGATTGGAGGGCTATTAATCCACAATTAGTTTATATATATAACATAGTAAAAGGAAATGTAAAAGGATATGATGCTAATTTAGTAAAAGCATTTTCTAATGAAAAAATTAGCACTACTGATGCCGCTTATTATTTTGCAAGATACTATGAACGTTGTAAAGAGTGTATATTGAGTTATGCAGAAGCACAGAAAAATGAAAATATTAAAAATAGAATGAATAATGCAAAAGAAGCCGTTAATTTGTTTAATAAACACAGAACAACAGCTTCAAAGGGAAATCTTGGAGATGGTAAGCCTTTATTAGTTGGAGATAGTTGGGGTGTTGGCATGTCTTCTTATTTTAAACAACGTACAGGTGGTGTATCTGCGGCTGTCGCCAGCGCACGAGTTGGTAATTTTGTATCAAATGATGTATCAGATATAATACCTTCAGCAGCAGAACAAATAAAAAATAATATAAAAAATAAGCCTAAATACATCTTACTTTATGCTGGATTAAATTCAGCGTGGCAAAATAGCAGTCAGATTGAACGTATGTTTGATGATTGTTGTAATAATGCCGGTAATACTAGAATTTATGTATGTTATATAACATATGTAGGTGATGGTAATGGTGTTAAACCAAAAAAAGATGCTAATGGAAACCCTTTAAAAGATGGTAAAGGAAATGTTTTGGATGGTGATGTGAACGTCAGAAAGGTTAATACGGCAATCAGTAAAGTTTGTAGTCGTCATGATAATGCTATACCTGTCCAACTTAGTGATACTGAAATGTCTAATTTTAGAAAAAAATATTGTCCAAAAACTTTGCATCCATCTTCTAAAGGATATGAAGAGTTATTTAATATGATAATGTCTAAAATTAAAATGTGATTTTGTCTTCTGATTAAAAAATAGTATGTTTGCAAAATAATAATGAAATGGAAAAATGAAAAAGCTTGCAAATATTGTAACAAATGAAAGAAGAACAAAATATGGGAATATATATAATGTGGTGAATTCATGTGAGTTTATCGATAATGACTTACCCACATTATATATTGGTTTAAATATGGCAAAAAAATGTATTGAGGATTTTAATATACTTGAAAAATATTACCCTTCTCAGAACTGTTGGTGGACGTTTTCAAAAACAGAGAGAAGAAACGATTATATTAATGATACGGTAAATTTTCAAGAGTATGTAATTCTTGATGCATTAAATAAGATTAAATATGAATATGTTAATTTTATTTCATATACATTAAAAAGACTTAAGAATTTTGTTTCTTATATGAAATCGAACAATGAGAAACTATGCTTTTTAACAAGAGACAGCAATTTCATATTCATATATGATATTAAATTGAAATGTGTGTTTGGTTTGTCTTTAACATTATGCGAATATTGCGGGATAAATCGTCATAAGATTGTCGAGAAAATTAAGAGCAATGTATGTAATACATTTGTATATAATACATCGTTTTTAACTATTGAGGCAAAGAGGATAATCGGTAATAATACCCATTATATATTGCCAATGTATGAATATTTTGTAGACTGATTGCTATTTATAATTATAAAGAAAATAATACATACAGATGCCACAAAGATTTATTAGAAAAAACCCACATAAGAAACTTGTGCGTCCTGCAAGTAGAACAATGACATTTCAGAGTAATGTTAGTGAGCATGTAGAAAATAAAATAACAGAAGATACGACAATGAATAATAACATAGAACAATTAAAGGCTATCGTAGGTAGTGACGTAAAAATTCCTAAGAGAAAGGTTAAAGTCGAAAAGAAAGATAAAGGTCTCATTGAAAGGACCGAGAATAGTACAATTCTTCTTACAGAAGACAATAAAATGATGCTTAATGACTAATTTATAAATGGGTGTAGATAAGGAATTACTTAAAAAGTATCACCTTGAGGAAGCACAAAAACGTTTTCAGCAGATTACTGAATACACTTTTATCACTAAGCCGTTATTAGATGAGGACGATGATGAGACTGGGAACGATACACCGCAGACAGATCAAGATGATGGTATGAATGACCAAAGTCGACAACGGTCTAATGATAATCAAACTGACAATATGGGAGGTGCTATGCCGGATAATCAACAACCACCTATGAATGGTGATGTTACCCAAGATAGTGGTCAGAACGGAATTGATACTGATAGTTTGAATGAACCTATTGGCGATAATGGTGGTAATATATCGACTGATGACAACGTTGATACAATGCAACCAGACGATGAGGTTATAGATGTTGATGAGCTTACAAAGGCACAGGAAACAACAGATGTGAAAATTGACGGTGTTGATGATAAATTGCAGAACATGCTCAGTGTCATGAATAAGTTTATTGCCGCGATTGACAATAATGATAAAAAAATTGACGATTTGCGAGCTGAATTCGAAAAACGTAATCCAAGTGAAGAGGAAAAGATAAATATTCGCTCACAAGCATCCGCACCGTATTCAGAGACACCTAAAGATTATTGGGATAAGAAATCACAGGATTCTAATTATAATGTAATTTATAATAATGATGTGGATCCTGATAAGGAAGAAAAGGAATACATCATAAAGAAAGGTGATTTGAATGGTATGGATGATAGAAGTCTCGCAAAATCTCTTGATTATCCAACAAAATTAGAGAATTTTATTAATTTTTAAGTTTTATGATTATATTTATTAACAGTGATTGGGATGAAACCAGTTACTGTTAATTTTTTATGTAAAAATTTGGCTGTATAGCATATTTGCAGTATATTTGCAATGTAAGTAATAGATAGAAATTTGAAAAGGAATACGTTATAAAAATAATATTATATTAATAAAAAAGAGATGCCAGAGAACACTTTAAATGTAAACACAAGTGCAGATGCAATACTCCGTCAACGTAGGGAGTTACAAGAAAGTAAAGAAAGTCAGCAACCCAAGAAAAAGGTTGAATTTGATGAGAGAAATTATCTTAATCTTAGACTTAATCCGAGCGAAACTTCAAAGAAGGTTAAGATAAGGATTTTACCGGTAAGTGCTACCGATTCTAATATTTTCACAATTCTTCATACTCATTCTATGAAAGTATCCACTGATATTTCAAAAAGCGGATACAAGTCATTTATTTGCCTTAATGAAGATAAACTCAGCAGTCACGATGGTGATGGTTGCCCATTATGTAAGAAATCCGATAAAATTCTTGCCGAATGTAATACGTTGCCTAATGATGATGCACATAAGGCACAGAGAAAAGCGTTGTTTAAAGAGGCGATGCAGTATAAGGCAAAGGAAACATTTATTGTTCGTGTGATTGAGAGAGACCATGAAGACGAAGGAGTTAAATTTTGGAGATTTAATGCACATTCAGATGGAACTGGTATATATGACCAGTTAATGTCAATTTTTGATAATCGTGCCAAAGAGTCTGTCGAAGATGGAGATGCATATTATCGAATTGTTCCAAATCAAAATGGTGATGGAAATGAATATGTTAATATTGATAAGGAAGAGTATGATTCTCTTTCTGAGAACGAGCGTACAATCATTCCGTATAATGTGTTTGATTTGAATAGAGGTAAGGATTTTATTATCACTCTTGAGTATTCTCCTACAACTGATAAAACAACTTTGAAGATTGGTGATGCTAATAAGGAAACCCCATTATCGAAGAATGTAGGTCTTGCAATGTCATGGGTTAACGATGAAAAAACATGGAAAGATTTATATTCATTGAAACCATATGGTTATCTTGAACTTATCGCTGATAAAAAAGTTCCATATTTTGACAAGAATGCACAGAAATGGGTGGATAAAACTACTGTTAATCCTGAAACGGTAGCAGTTGAAGCGGCAAAAGAAGTTTTGAAAGAAAACGGAAATAGTAATGCGTCTGTGGAAACACAAAATCCAATTGTTGATACAAAGCCTGTTACAGTAGATAAAGAGGAAGACGATCTTCCATTTTAATGGCATTTGTCCGGATGTCGTTGTAATATCCGGACAAATATTTTTATCCAATTATTTTTTTAAGGAAAATATGAGTAAGTTATATTTTATACACGCCGCGATGAATTCTAGTAAAAGTGCCATGTTGTTGATAAAGGCACATTCTTTTGAGGAAAGGAATATACCATTTTTGTGTTTAAAACCCGTGATTGATGATAGAGACGGACAAGATGTTATAAAATCAAGAATCGGTATTTCGAGAGATTGTGTATCAGTAGATTCATCACATGATCTTTATAAGTTCGTAGAGAGTTATATATCAAATGTACAATTGCAGGGATTTGAAAAACCTAAGTGGATTTTAGTAGATGAATGTCAATTTTTATCGTCTGACCAAGTTGACCAGCTTGCTGATGTTGTTGATAATTTTGATATTAATGTAATGTGTTATGGTCTCAGAACCGATTTTATGACTAAGATGTTTGAAGGTTCAAAAAGACTGATGGAAATTGCCGATGATATAAGCGAAATTAAATCTTCTTGTGGTTGTGGTCGTAAGGCAATAGTGAATGCAAGAATTGATGGTGATGGCAATATTATTGATACCGGCGAGCAAATTATGATAGGTGGAAATGAAAAGTATATCTCTCTTTGTCGTAAATGTTATCGGAATGCATTGGCGAAACAGAGAATGAGACATTCAGATGAGAGTTGTAAATGCAATAATGTAAAATAGTAGTTTAATTTAATTTTTTTAGAAAATGGGACAACCAATTAAAAAAGGTGCTGGCATCCGTAAGAGTGGATTAGCAGCATTCAAAGAGAAAACAGGTTTAAATGCAAGTAATGGTATCGTAAATACTGCTATTAGTAATGCCAATAAACCACAGTCATGGATTATCATGCCAAAGGCATTTCAAGAAGCGACAAAATTACCAGGAATACCGACATCAACAGTAGTATCTTGTATTGGTCATTCAAATGTGGGAAAAAGCACTCTTATAAATCATGCGATTGCAGCAGCACAGAAACAGGGGCTTATTCCAGTTATTATTGACACTGAGAATTCATTTTCATTCCAATATGCAAATAATATGGGATTTAAAGCCGAACCTATTTATGGTGACGTTGAGATTGAGGATGTTGATCCTGATACAGGTGAGATTACGACACATATGGAAAATAGAATCGTTCATTGGGATGGCGACTTTATTTATTATAATAATAGACTTCTTTGTGAACGATTTGGTGATATTGATTATGCAAAAGGTACTAAGACAAAGAATAAGCGAACTATTGCTGTTGTGGAAGATGTAGCCTCATGTATAAATGAACTTCTTGACGCACAAGATAATGGTGATATTGAGCAAGGGTTCTTGTTTGTATGGGATAGTGTAGGATCTATCGGATGCTATAAGGAATATAATAGTGGTGCTGGAACAGGCAAGATTGGAAATCCTATGTGGACAGCAGCAGCTATAAGCGCAGCTTTCAATCTCATTGTTAATGATAGAATACCAAGTTCAAGGAAAATGTCATCAAAATATGACAACACTTTCCTTTATGTGAATAAAGTATGGATGGATTCTATGACGAATCCTGTTGGTCCTGCTATTATGCAGACAAAGGGCGGAAAGTCAATGAAATATGCTACTCGTTTGGAGATTCTTCTTGGTGGCCAATTGACAAGTGGTACAAAGAGACTTACAGCTTCATCAAAAGGCGTTAATTACAGTTACGGTATTGAGACAAAGATAAAAGTACTTAAAAATCACCTTGATGCACCCCATAATGTATGTTATGAAGGAAATATGATAGCTTCTGATATGGGCTTTATTGCGCCTGATGACCTCGATTCATACAAGAAAGAGCATATTGGTTTGATTCTTAAAGAACTGAATAAGCTTGCTGATGGCAAATTTGAAATTAAGGCTTCTGATGTTGAATTTAGTGAGACTGAAGATGAGATTGTTGAATAATAATTAAAAGTATAAAGATATGAAAGTAATACTTAAAAAAGAAGCTGAATACGATTTCAATGAGGGTAAATATACTGCTATTCCATTGGAGGTGTTTACCACCTTGGTCGGTAAAGGTGATATTCCAAGTGGTGAGGAAGCATTGCCGAAGGTAATTGTTTTTGAGTCAAAAGATGATTATCTGAAGAACGTACATAATTATAGAATTAATCCGAATAAGAGCATCTACGTTTCAATGAAAGGACAGATTTTTTGTTTTTTAGATGAACTTAGTGAGGATATAACTAACGATATTGATGACGGAGATGAGCCAACCGATACCGAAAAAAGTGAAGGAGAACAACCCGGAGATAGGGTTAAAGACATTTAATACATTACTTGTGGACGGTTCCAATATTTTGGAGCTGTCCTCTCTTGGAGATAAGACAGTATCAAGTAATGGAAAACAGACAGGTGGAATTTTTCAGATGCTTTTACAAATACGCCTCCTACTTATGAAGGCTAATTTCAGGTATGTGTATGTATTCTGGGATGGTGATAATTCTGGATTTTATCGGTATATGCTCAATGAACAATATAAGAGTAATAGAGATAAAACATATGAAAATGAAGTCACTGAAGGTCTTTCTGCTTATATGAAAGAATATAATGCGACATTAAAAAGGATGCAGAATTATATTTTTAATAAAAAGAATAAGCAAAAGACGGATGAACAGAAAAAAGATAAAGAAATTTTCTATGAACAGCGTGAAGTAATAATGGATTGTCTTGAGGAAGTTTTTATCCGTCAATGTCTTTGTGATAAAGTGGAAGCCGATGATCTTATTGCTTATTATGTAAATCATAAAAAACCGAATGAGAGAATTGTTATCATGTCTAATGACAGGGATTTAACGCAGTTAATTAGTGATGATGTTATTGTATATGTCCAACAAAAGAAAAAATTCATAAATACGAGGAATCATGTGGCAGAAATGGGATATTCACATGAAAATGTATTGTTGAAGAAGATGATTTGTGGTGATGCTTCGGATAGTATTAAAGGCATTAAAGGTGTTGGAGAGACGACATTATTAAAGAATTTTCCTGAACTGAAAGAGAGAAAAGTAACTCTTGAGGAAGTTATTGAAAAAGCAAAGAAAATTAATGAACAACGTGCTTCTGAGAAGAAGAAACCTTTACAATGGGCGAAGAATATTGCAGAAGGAATAACTGACGGTGTACAGGGTGATAGGATTTATGAGATAAATAGAAAAATTATTGACTTGAAAAATCCATTACTTACAGATGATGCAAAGGAACTTATGGATTCCATGATGTATTCGCCGATAGATCCTGAAGGAAGAAGTATTGGAAATTTGTATGATATTTTAATGAAAGCCGGTGTAGATGAATTTAAAGATCCAAATAGATTTGGTAATTTTTTTGTAGAATTTAAGTATTTAATTGACCGGGAGACAAAAGAAAAATGAAAAAATATTTTGTGATTTAATATGCTTGCAGTATATTTGCATAAAATGAGAAACATTGTTTAACACGTAAATTATTAACAATAATGACTGAAAAGGAAATTAAAAAAGAGACGAGAGTCGTAGATAATGAAGCGTATAAGGAGAGATTTCAATTTCTCTTGTGGGTAAACGACAATATTATTTGTCAACGCTATTTTAAAATAAACGGTTTTAATAACGAGTCGTTAAAGTCAGTTGAATTTAAGGATACGATGGATAATATCGTAAAGAT
>NFZD01008903.1_pt1 | contig 18805 bp, 9 predicted proteins | sample 1095381 | NCBI WGS metagenome assembly NFZD01 (sample SAMN03609891, study PRJNA323583) | gut metagenome | isolation source: feces | host: Rattus norvegicus | place: Denmark: Riget | collected 2013 | reverse complement strand
TGGTGAGTCTAGTCATGCTGAAGGCATAAGCACTATATCTAAAGGTATAGGATCTCATGCTGAAGGCAATAATGTATATGCTAATGGTGACTTTTCTCATACTGAAGGAAACAACACTTATTCTAATGGTGAGTCTAGTCATGCTGAAGGCATAAGCACTATATCTAAAGGTATAGGATCTCATGCTGAAGGCAATAATGTATATGCTAATGGTGACTTTTCTCATACTGAAGGAAACAACACTTATTCTAATGGTGAGTCTAGTCATGCTGAAGGTCATTTGACTTATGCTAATGGAAAATCTGCACATTCAGAAGGAGAATTCACTAAAGCCAATGGTAACTTTTCTCATACTGAAGGAAATTATACTATTGCAGTTGGTATAGCAAGTCATGCCGAAGGAATGTCTTCTCACTCAAATGGAAACAACTCACATGTTGAAGGGGATCATACTACGGCAAATGGTGAGTCAGCACATGCTGAAGGAAGCAATACAGAAAGTCATGGAAATAATGGACACACTGAAGGATATGCCACAAAAATAGAAAGTGGATGTGATAATGGACATGCAGAAGGAAATGACAATGAGATAAATTTAGGATCTCAGAATAGCCATATAGAAGGTCTTTCTAACACTATGTCTAATTCTGGTGCTAGTCATGTTGAAGGTGAGTCAAACACACTGACTAGTAGCAATGACACTCATACTGAAGGATATCACAACACTATAAATAGAAGTTCAAGATCCCATATCGAAGGTGACAATAACAGAGTTGAAGATTCTATACGTGTTCATGTTGAAGGATTAGAGAATAAGGTTATCAGAGCAAGTGGTGACACAACCACTTCACATATTGAAGGATATAGCAATAAGATACAAGGTGATAGCACTAATTCATGTAGTAACAGTCATGCTGAAGGATCAAATGTCACTATTCAAGGATCAAACAACAGCCATGGTGAAGGATATGGTAATCAAATAATTAATTCCAACATATCTCATATAGAAGGATCAACTAATATCATATCTACTGCAAGTGAGACACATATAGAAGGCACTCATAACAGAAGTGAATCATCTAAGAACACACATATAGAAGGAGCATATAATGGTACTTACAATTGCAGTTATACTCATGTTGAAGGTGCTTATAGTGTGTCTTATAGTGATTATGCTCATGTAGAAGGATTTAGATCTACAGCTAAAGGCGCTTTCTCCCATGTAGAAGGATCTATGAACATCGCAAATGATTCTTATACACATGTAGAAGGTGATCATTGCTCTGCCAATTCAGGTGCATATAGTCATGTTGGTGGATATTATAGTGAGACTAACAACACATGCTCATTTGTGCATGGTAGTCATGCATATACAAAAAACAAATATGAAGTAGCATTTGGCACTTATAATCATTCATACAACAACACTATATTCTCTATTGGTTATGGCACTAGTAGCAATGATCGAAAGAATGCTTTTGACATAAGAAATAATGGTATTGGTTATCTATATACAGCTCTTTATGTTTATGATGATGTACCATTAAATCAACGTTGCTCTTATGATGGAGTATGCCAACCTCATCTGCAACCAGTAGCTACTATCACTTATGTGTCAAGAAATGCTGTTGGTAGACGTAACTTTATAACTAATAATGATAATAATCCAGCATTTGTAGGTGCCGAGTATTTTAATGATTACGGCCAGAATGGTGGCAGAATGAATATGGCTTATGCAGACTATGCACATGCTGAAGGTCGTGGCTCTTATGTTCATATTGGATCTGTGGCTGGACATGCTGAAGGTATATCTACTGTAACATTCAATATAGCTGAGCATGCATCTGGAAGATACAACAAGTCTATAAAGGGATCAACTATATTCACTGTTGGTGATGGTACTGGAGAAGAAGACTATCAAAGAAGCAACATATTCCAAATCAACATGCGAGGTGCGGCTCCAAAAGGAATAGCTTATCTTGATAATAATCCTATAGTCACTTCTATTGATAAAGACAGTGGTGCTACTTATTTATGGAAAGGAAATCTTGCTGACTATAATAAAAACCATGAATCATATTCAATGGATAATGAGACCATATACTTTATATATGATGATGGTGGTGCATCTAGAGATGATTTGATAACCAAAAGAGAATTTGATACCCTTAAAAATGCTTTGCTTGCCGAAGTGAATCGGTTGATAACAGACTCTGGAATACTTAGAAATGCCAACCAGAAGAAGAGACCTGATGGATCGACCCCTTATTTCTCTGGACAATTTGCAAGTTCTGACTCTAAATATGTATGGACAGGAACAAAACAACAATATGATAGTCTTGATGACTCACTAAAAGCATTTGAAGACACTATATTCATCATCACAAACAAATAATTTTACATATTGATATGAGTGCAAGTATAATTCTGAAGAAAGGAAGTTTTTTATATGGTGGAAACAACTCAAAAGAATATAAGGAGTCATGGACAGCTAAGTCATCAAATAGATTACCAAACAGAAGCTTAAGATGGGTTAAAGATGAGATATGGCCTTCTTATAAAGTAGAAGTGCCATCTAAACTTATAAACTATTATATATCAAAAGATGGTGGATTATATGGTGACTTAAGTGTTATAAATGGAACAGTCGGTAATGATGAAAATTTTAATTTTGAAAATAATCCATTTGCAATAGATCCAGCTGGTGGTAATGGGTCATTCAAACTCATTTGTCATGAGACAACATTATGGCATCGTATATCTCTTAAGTTGCGTGTTGCAAGAAGAGTGAACACTGATAATGGAATAAAGCTTGGTGACACCAAAAAAGTTGACAAAGGAATAAGGGTATTAAAAGATATAACAAATATTAGTGGTGACAATTCATCACTAACAACATTAGAGACTAAAACAGAAATAGGGCATTCTGATATGTTGAATAAAGATGTTGAATATCAAGTTGACTATATCAAGATGAGACCTAATGGTACTATAACTAGAACTGATGCACCACAATCATTAGGAGAAGATGATGAGTATGATGTTGAGATAGACTATAGTATAGGACCAAACTATCATCCAATAAATTCAGAAGGTAAAATTTCTATAGTAGGTATTTATGATTCATTAGATAATTTGGTTGACATTGATCCTATAACAATATTCTCATGGACACAAAAACCTAGTCTTCTTTATTATGTTGACATGTCGTTTGTCAAAAAACCTAATTCTGCGAATGATCAACCTGTTATCTCACAAAAAGGAATAGACTATGTGAATTTATTCAATAAAACAAAATTCTATATGTATATGTTTATTGAGTTTGGAATTTCTTATGATGGCGGAAATAACATATATTGGAATGAAGAATGGGATAAACATATAGAGTCACTTAATGAAAAAGATATAGACACAAATCATTCAACAACAAAAGTTCCTGGTAATTTAAGTGGATTCACATTTACCATTATTGGTAATGAATATGACACTAATAAATTTTTAATGCCACCATCTACAAATCTTTACTTTAATTCAAATGAATATAACAGATATTGGAAATATTATATAGTTGAGTTTAATGCTAGTAAAATAAATAATGAATATAATAATGAAGACTATGATAGGATATGGCAAAGGTATTTGATATATAATGGTAATGGAGAATTTGAAAATACGGCTAAAGAAATAAAAGACAACAAAGCTTATGCTGATTGGATTAAAGACTCTAAATCACATTTGCGATTCTTAATAAGCAGACAATCTAGAACACAAGCATGGGAATGCTCATTATGTGCGGACTTGTCTTATGGAGACAAAACAAATAATATGAACTATATTGGATCAACAGATCCTTTAAAGCGAAACAATGGCAGCAAATAATCCTGGTAAAATATTAAGTCTTAATTCTTCAACAAATGGTGACGTCATACTTAAAGGTGTCACTTATGATGATTCTGGACTTACAAAGATAAAACAACCACTTACATCAATAACATTTAGTGATGTAGATATAGTCAAAGTAGGAACACCAAGAACTGAAGCATCTGTTGATGACAACTCAAAAGCAACTTATTATTGGAATAGTGTTGATTTCACTTGGTCTGAGAATAGGAACACCCAAGGATCTATATCAGGGAATTTGAAGTTCACACCTCAATATAAGTCTGGTAATGCTGCTACTTATGAAGGTGAAAATATTGCAATTACAGCTTCAGGATTGAACTATACACCAACATCTAATGAAAAAAGTCCAAGATATGATGATGTACAAATAAAAGTAGTCATACCAGCTAATATGTCTACTTATGACTTCAAAGGAGGCACTTACACATTCTATACTGATATGATTGCCCATGACAATAAATTTGATGCTACTAGTGGTTTGTATCAGAATTGTTATAATGAGCCCGATCCAACAGGTATAGTTGAGTTCAGATCACAATCAAATGGATTAGAGTTCATTAAGTCAGATGCGGCATCTACCATACAAAAATATAATTATGATAAAAATAGATTTGAAGAGATAATAGCTAAAGTAGGTCCAAACAAGCCATTTATTAAGTATGGTGACACTTTCGGTAGTCTTACTGTTAGTGGTGATGATATTAATAAAAATGAAAGTTTGCCATCTAAACATAGATGGGAATATAGGGCAAACAACAATGGTGGGGCGTTTACTACATCACTTTCTGATAAGTCACATGCAACAGTAGAGTCTAGAACGCTTAAAGCTACTTATACATTCATAAAGTACAACTCTTCTGACACCTCACAAAATACAGGTATCTTATCAATAAACCAAAATGGTGGATCTATAGAAGCTAAAGATCCATCTATAAGTTATGATTGGACATTGTCTTTTGTTGATGCTCCTTCTTCTACAGCTAAAGTTGCTGACTATCTTAATATGGAAATAGTGTCAACTAAAGTAACTGCTACAAGACCTGATGATGGTAAGACTCAAAAATTCAGTTACAACAATATATGTAAGTTGACACCTACAACAGCAAATGATGGAAAGAATGCTGAAATGAATGTCAATATAGACTTAAAGACTATTGGACAGATAACTGGAGATGGTGATGAACAAGGAGACGCTAAAATACCAATAAATGCCACTATCATTAATGGTAGTAATTCTCGTAATATGAATTTCCATCTTGTATGTAAAACAAAGACCGAGTATACAGAGAATGACAACATATCACCAAATTTAGTCACTAAAGACATAGAATTGCCAGCTTCAAAATGGATAGAGAATCCTTATGTCAATATGAAATTGACCACTAGTTATATACCAGGAGAAGCTGGATTATCTAAACCTGAATATATTAAAGATGATCTTACAATATCTTTTGACAATGATATTTTCAATAAAGAGATAGAATATGTAATAAAGAATAATGGTAAATATACATTTCCTCTTATATATAAATTCCCAAAGAATGATCCAACAACAACCGGACAAAGTCAAGCATCTGGAAACATAGAGACACCATCATTTTCATATTTAAGCAATGGTAGTAATGTAAATTGTGATTTTTCTAAAGATCTTATATATAATCCTGATACATACACTTATCAAGTAAGTTTGTCAGATAAAGATATTGAATATCCTGGACGACAGACACCAGCAGTACCTGACATAAATTGGAGAATAACAGCTACAACAACAGATAGTGGATTTGACGGTAGTGTGAAATTCAAAGATAATGTTGATTATATAAATGTAAAACAAAATGGAAAAGAAGCTGTTACAAGTGGATTCATCGAAGTAGAATATACAGTAACATTGCCCAATTTTGCTAAATTCACTAAAGACTATAATAAAGACGGTGACACTTCATATACTGCAAAATTTAAAAAAGGAGATGGAAATAGTAAGACTACTATAACTCCACAATTCAAATTTAAACCAAACAACAGAAATCTTAGTTATTGGGTCAACACTTATGAAACCAAAGATGTAAATAAAGTAAGATTTAAGCCAAGATATGATGTATTGCCATCCAACAGAGAAGGAAACATAACTATAAAAAACAAAACCGAAAATGTTGGAATAGATAATGTGACACCAAGCAATGTGGATGGAATATCAACTTTCACACAAAAAATAAAGCAATTGGTTGAACCATTAAAAGGAAAGATAAAGGCTAAATTGACAAATGCTAAGATAAATGATAGCAATAATGTAGATCTTAATTGGGAAACAGATTATGATATAGTATATAATCAACCTCAAGAACCTGATTATAGTAATGTCAATTTTAGTTTTGAGAGACTTGACAATGAAAACACACATATAGCACCGGAGACTTCTAGTATAAATGGTAAGGTCAATGCTTATAGTATAAAAGGAACTGGTGGTAGTAATATAACCGCATCTTGTGAGTTTACTTTATCAGAGACTGGTTATGACAACATCAAGTATGGTAAGAAAGATGGTGAAAACAGTGCTTATACTTTTGAAAATATAATACTAGCTACAGAACCATTAACTTATTATGCTTATGTTGACTATAGCATTAATAATGGTTCTTATAATTCAGTTGATATAGATGAAAATGGTAATTTTACTATAAATATTGGGACAAATACAGGAGGTGGTGTTAAGATAGATAATATTGAATTAAATGGCAGTAATTTGTTTAGTGAACCATTTACAATATATGCATCTGAAGGAACTGCAACTGATAAGAATATAATTGTCAGAGTTGGAAAATGTACACATGATGAGAATGGAAATGTAGAATCTGAATCTATAACTATTCTTGACACTAAGACATTACAACAACCAACGACAACTACTGGTGATTTAGTACAAGAATTTATAGTTGGTACAACAAATTGTAGAATAGATCCAAGTTGTAAATTATCTGTTGTGATTAAAAAGACTGATTTTGTTAATGGTCAATATGTAGTAACAGGACCAAAAATAAAAAGAACAGATATAATTACAACAAATGATATTACTAATAAATATTGGATAGGAAATATATTAAGTGAAGATGATGGATTTGTAGATTATTTGCCAGGAAATACTGGAATAACATCAATTCAAGGATACGAAAAAACAATATCATTTTTTGATATAGAAGATGGAAGAAAATATAACTGGGATATATACAATAGTGATAATCCCGTATTTAATATAAACCCTGGTTTGTTTAATGATACAAATAATAATCCCCAAATATTAAATGGAGTAAAATTAAAATACAAATATAATATCAATATTCATCCGGTTGGATATGATAGTTTGATATATGACACAAAAAAAGATAGTGGATTCCAAGAGAACAATATAGCTAAAAATGGTATTATAAACAATTGTGAAGCACAATATAAAGTTGGTACAAATAATATGGTTAATATAACTAATAGTTTATCTGTTGGATATAAATTCACAAATATGGAAGATAGATCTAATAAAGATAAAAAATATATAGTTAATGGACTTGTAAGAGTAATTAGAAATGATATTGTATTAATTAATAAAGAAGCTGAATCAACACTTACTGTGGCTAAAGTTGAATATATTAATGTTGGTGTTGATAATACAGGTGGTGATATATCAAATAAAACTGAGCTTATAATTAATAACATAATAGTAACAAATTTAAATGCAATATTAATATCTAATAAAGTGACTAGTGGTAGGACTACATTTAATGTTACAGTGCCATTAGGTTGTGAGGTACATATAACAGATAATTCAAATTGTAATCGTGGTGTGACTATAGTTGGTATTGAACCAAGAAGATTTAATTCAACAACCATAACTTCTCAAACACAAACAATAACGGTTAATTGTAAATATCAACCAGCAGAAGAGACAGAAGTGAGTTGTATTGCTGCTATGGTAACTATAACATTAAAAGCAAAAAATGATTCTAATTATATTGGAGAAGTATCTAAAAATGTTAAAGTAGCTGATGATTATGGAATAGCAGATTAAATTAAAAGGTTTTGACATATAATTATATGATTGGGAGCTTAGGCTCCCAATTTTTGCATATAATGAATTCAAGTTCAATTTTTAAGTAAGAGAATTTAAAGAAGAAAAACCAAATGTCTAATAATACTCCTACTTCATCAAATATTAATAGAAGAGCACATAATGGTGTTATGCAACCAAGTATTGTAACGCAAGAAAAAAATAATATTATATCTGGTAATTTAGAGAGTATTGTGAATGAAATAATTACAAATACTTGTTCTATAGATGATATTAAAACGGTTATTAAAGGATTAACATCAGATATTAATGAAGGTATAATATATAATTTGGATACATCTAGTTCATTAATGACTTTTATATCTGGAGGAAAACCTGCAGATAAAAAAGATTATAGTTCAATGAAGACTGACATACAGAATTTTGCAAATCTTTGGAAAAAATCTTTACAAATATCATCAAGTGACTTATATTTAGAAGCAATATCAAAATTAGCGAATAATGAAATCATAGTGTCATTAGCTAATAATGATAATATAAATCCAATAAATGATGGTAATATATTAAATGGTAACATAAAAATTAGTGGAGATGCTAAATTATCTATTAATTTAAGTATTAACAATAATAAAATAAATATAAAGGACATTGATAGAGAATTAGATAAATTAATTAAGGGGAAAAATGGAGGTATAATTGGTAAGATAAATAAAATTTATGAAAATACTAAAAATATTAAAAACATTGATTTAACTAATATTAGTAATTTATTTAATGGTTTTAATTCTTTAGGATCTATGGATCAAAAAGGAATTAAACAATTAAATAAAAATTTAAGAAAAATATATAATATGACAGATCGACCTAATATATTGACTAAGGTTGGTCTGACTTCTCATGGAATAATTTATGCTATTATAAAAAATTTAGATCAATTGTCTAGGGATGTTGAGAAAAAGACTTTTAAAAATATTGGAGCTATAAATAGTTTTGTAAATATGTTATCTAATCTTGGTGACACTACTACAATATCACCAACAAAGATAGCAAAATCACAACTTGCTTTTAGAGCATTATTGAATATATATGATCCTGAAGGTGCTTTAGGTGAGATTATAGGAAATGTCAATAAATTAGGACCACGTATTGCACAAAGAACAAAAGAGAATTATATAAATAGTATTAGTGAGTTTATAAAGTCAGCAAGTAATATAAGTGATAGTATAGAATATAAGAAAATATTAAAGTCACAATCGGTAATATTAGGATTACTTGTTGTAAGTAAGTTGTCATCTCAGTTAGTAGACTTATGGAAAGAGTTAGATATAAAATCTCTTAATGCAACTGTCAAATCCGGTGGAAGAATTGATCTTATAAAGTCAATGATATATGGAATATCTACTATAAATAAAGTTGACATAAAGTCTTATAATGATAATATCATTCTTTTGTCAAAAGGTATTCTATTTGCAACCATAGTTGGCTCTATGGCTGATAAAGGTATAGATGGCATTAATAAGATAGCTAAGTTCTCAAAATCATTAGGATTAGTTGTTGATGCATTCTTAAAACCTGGGGATGATGGCACATCATTAGCATTAAAACTTATGGATCCACAATTCTCTGACTTATCTGAGACAATAGATAATATAGCCACTATGTTTGAAGATTTGTCAAAGGTTTGTGTATATGCGGCGGTTTGCGGAGTATTTGGAAAATTAGGAGTAAAAGGAGTTGATGACACCACAACTATGATGTCATCTATTAAGGAGCTTATAAATGATTTTAATGATGACATATTCAATATGTCTGACAATGATATAAATAAGAAAATTGAAAGTGTTGTCAAGATAGTAAAAGGATTGTCAATAATATCATTGATGGCTTCAGTTATAGTGCCAATGTTGCCATTTAGCGTTGTTGGTCTTCTTGGATTGAGATATAGTGCAAATATAATAAAAGGAGTAGTAAGTAAGTTTGATGAGATAGAGGTGTCTGATGATATTGATAAGAAGATGAAGAAAGTTGCTTTAGTGATAGCTATGGCAAGTGGTATACTTATATTTGGAGGTCTTGTTGGTACTATAGTGTTAAGGATGATACCTCAAATATTAGGATTTACATTACTTCTAAGTACATTCATATTTAGTGTTGTTGGGGCTTTCAATTTAGCATCTAAAGGAATGTCAGACACTATAAAGTATGCTAAAGAGTTTGCTATGCTAATTCTTGTTAGTGGTGCAATATTGACTTATGGTGGTTTAATTGCTAAATTTGTAAGTTTAGTAGATTTATTGACATTTGCAGCAAGCTTGTCATTACTTATATTTGGTGTCACTTATGCTTATATGAATAATGCATCGGATATCAAAAAGTCATTAGAAGTAAGTGAGAGCTTTATGAAGCTTATAGTAGTAGCCGGTGCCACTCTTGCTTTAGGATCTCTTATTGCATCTATAGCTGGTCCCGGAACTATGTTTATGTTTGGATTAACATTGACAATATTCATAGGAGCTGTTGTTGGCGTTTTTAGTGTTGCCGCTAAATATATACCAGGGGCATTAGATGCTGCACAAGAGTTTGGTATGCTTATAGGAATATCTTCATTATCATTACTTATTGGTGCAACTATGGTCACTAAGCATCCATGGATTAGTGTAGGTGCTTTAGGATTTGGTGTATTATTAGGTGTTTTTGTATTGCTTGTAAGAGCAGCTTACTCATTTGGTGATATCTTAGGAAATATAGCTGGTGGATTCATTGGTAGTAAAGTTGGTGAAATAAATGGTGATTTGAATTCTGATATAGCAAATGCAAAACAGTTTGCTATTCTTGTTGCTATCTCTGCTACTACTATGCTTATAGGTGGTGGCATAGTGATGAAATTTCCATGGATTATACTTACATCTATGGGATTTGCATTGACATTAAGTGTTTTCTTAATAGGTATAGCTGCTGCTTATAAAGTAGCAAGCATGCTTATAAGAGGCACTAAAGGAATGTCTATAGCTTATGAGTTCTCTATATTAGTAGCAATATCAGCAACGACATTACTTGTTGGTGGTGCTATCATGATGATACCTGGTATGGCATCTTCAGTCATAACATTTGCCACTACACTTGGATTGTTTATTTTAGGTGTTAGTCTCGCTTATGGTATAGCTGGCAAACTTATAGGTAATGGAGGTGTAATGATAGGATATCAGATGGCAACATTAGTAGCTGTATCAGCACTCACATTACTTATATCTGGATATGTTATGATGAATAATCCAGGTATAGAAGAGTATATATGGTCATTCATAAAAGCAGATTTAGTGCTTATAGGTGGTATGGCACTCATATTAGGATTATTAGGAAAATTTGGTAAGGATCTTGATATGGGTACATTGGCTTTATTAGGTATTAGTGTAGCTATAGGAATAACAGCTTATGTTTTTGATATGATAGTTGATATTGTGAATAAGCTTGATGGTAAGTTTGGACAACTTTGGGGTGTTATAGGATCAATGTTTGGTGTGTTGGCATTGTTTACTGGTAGTATAGTTGGATTAGGTGTTTTGATGAGTGGTGGTGCTCTCGCTTTTGGATTAGGACTTGCCGCTTTAGCTGCTATAGATGGTGCTATATGGGCAACTTGTAAAGTTATGTTAGAGCTTATAAATCTTATTAAGATATCCGCAACATTAAATAACACTACTATAAATATGGATGCTATGTTAGGAAATATAAGTAATGTCATAAAGATGGTAGATGCATTGTCACCATTAGCAAGTGTCAAGACAATAGCTAAAATGTGGCTAGTCAAAAAGTCTATAACATCTTTAGGTGTTGTCATGTCAACAATATCTAAAGCTATACAAGACTATGCTAATTTAAGAGTGCCTATATATGATGAGAATGGAAAGGAGTCTGGATATAGAAATATATCTGATAGTGACTTTGAGAGTGCTGCTAACAATATAGAGAAGATAATCACAGTTATTGGTGGAGCTATAATCACTACTTATGATAAAAATCCACAAATGTTCTCGGCCGGCATTATTGGTAACTTAATAGGAACAGACACACCTTTCACAAGAGTGGTGACATCATGCTCAAGTATGGGTATGATGATCTCAAAGATAGCAGAAGGAGTGAAAGAGATGGCAGAGCTTAAAGTGCCTATATATAAAGGATTAGATAAAGTAGGATATAGAAGTCTTAATGACAATGACTTTAAGTTAGCTTCAGACAATATAGAGCTTATAGTCAGAACACTTGGTGATGCGGTATTGAGAACTTATGAGAATGCTCCCGAAGGTATGTTTGACTCTGGCAATTTTGGTAATCTTATAGGACAAAAAACACCATTTGGTCGTGTAGTGACAAGTGTCACTGGATTGGGTAAGATGATCTCTAGTATAGCTAAAGGAGTGAAAGACATGGCTGAGCTACGTATACCTACTTATGATGATGCAGGAAAACAAATAGGAAATAGACCACTGACACCGGCTGACTTTATAATGGCTGCTGCCAACACACAACTTATAGTGGCATGTCTTGGAAATGCTATTATGGATTTGGGAAGAGACCCAAATACTTCTTGGATGTTTGAAGACAAGTCATTGTTCATTAAAGATGGCAGTGGTAGTAGATTCTCACAGATAGTGACATCACTTAAAGGTATTGGAGGTCTTATATCAGAGACAGCAAAAGCGGTTAAAGACACCGCTGAGCTACGTATACCTAATTATGACAATAATGGCAAGCAAATTGGAACAAGGAGATTAACTCCATTTGACTTTACAGCTGCCGGTGTTAACACCGAGATGATTATGAGTATCATGCCACAAGCTATAATGAAGTTATATGAAGACCATAATGATTGGTTTGAAGACTCAAGTTGGTTTAGCAATGATGCAAGCACATCACCATTTGCTAAAGTAAAGAATTGTCTTGGTGGATTAGGAAAATTAGTTGATGAGGCTGTAAAGTCTATAAAGAGTGTGCAAGACTTGAAATATGATCAAAAGACATTAGGATGGATAAGTGGAAAAATAAGAATTATTATGCAGTCTATACCATTAGCAATCCAAAAAGCCACTATGGATAAAGATGGTGATCTTCTTGATATGTTTGATGATGAAGCCATATATAAAGATAAGATAGGGCCTGCTTACTCAAAATATACATCATTACTTAATGGTGCAATAGACTCTTATAATAAGATAAATGAACTGATAAATAACTTTAGTGATAAGACGAACATACATCAATTGAATAAGATAGTAGATACAGTGATAACACAAATACCATTCTCTATAAAGAGAGGTATAGATAAGATGTCAGGAATAGATTTGAAGACAGAAGAAGCATTAGGAACAAGATTTGGATATTATAAGACAACATTATCAACAGCAATAGAAGTATATAAAGAGATAAACAAGTTTAGAGAAGATATATTGAATAATCAAATTAAAGAGATTGAAGAAAATCCCATTGTTGGGCTTAATGTTCTTCAGACGGCTATGCTCTCTGGTATAACAGAAGCACTTAATAAGTTCGATATAAAGATGATTAGCAATATACAAGCATTTGCAGCAACTATGAATATTTATAAAATAGGTATGCAAAGTTTGTTTGAAGTGTATAACTTAGCACCAGAGGATCAAAGCAAGTATGTATGGACAGCAGATGCTATAAAGAAAGTCAATTTAGAGATAGCTAATACAAAGAATAGCTTAGAGTTTAGAAATGAGACAAAAGACATATCAAAATTCACTAAGTCAATAAATGATTTAGATGTGTCTAAGCTTAGTCAGTTCACATCATTAGTTGTAGCACTTGACAAGATGGCACAACGCCTTGGTGGACTTGACAAGCTCACTAACACATTAGCTAATCAGTTAGCTGTTGTATTAGATAAGTTAGTAAAAGAGCTTAATGAGTCAGCTAAGACAATTAAGGTAGCTGATGAGATGCAGAAGAAGCGTCATGCTACTATAAAAGAGTCTATAAAGACTATAGGAGATATGCTTAACAGGCCGGTTGAAGTCAAAGTAGCACAAGTAGATGCAAAAGACTTGGTGAATGATCAAGGTGGATATGATAATGGAGGAACACCAGCTAATGATAGTGATCCAGACACTACACCATCTGGTAGTACAAATTCATAATATGACAAATGAAGACAGGTTGGAATCTTATATACAAAGGTGAAGTCATAAACACTTCACCTCTATCACAAGAAGATATGGATAATATATATAAAAAAGACAATATCATAAAGAAAGACAATATGTCTCTCACTTATATACCTGTAAGAGACTGTCGTAAAATAAGAACTATAATAATTTAAAGCTTATGTTTTCATTACCAGCTAAAAGAGATGGATTCAGACTTCTGTTGCCCGATGAGTTCATACCAGAAGAGATACAAGAGAAGTACACCAAAATATTGACTGATGCACATAGTTTTGTCACTAAGCCTATAGAGTTCTTGAATGAGAGTATACAGAAAGTTGAAGTGCTTGGATTCAACCAAGCTACTATACCACAACAACAGACTAGTCATGCTACACAAGTCAGATTCTTCAATCAAGACAGATATGAAGAGAATTGGATTCAAGGTGGTGCTTCTGATATGAACTATCGTAGTGTTGCTTCACCTTTAGCTCTTATAGATCATACACTTAATGTTGACTTCAGGCACACTTTAGGGTTTATAAACTATTTCTTGCTTCTTGAGAGCTTCCAATATCATTATGCGCGTGACACAGAGAATCTATCATTAGTTGACTACTTTAATGTTGACATATTGAATGAGAATGGTAGAGTGTACTCAAGAGTTGTATTGCAATATCCTATTATAGATGGTATGGATATGCTTAGTCTTGACTATACTCAGCCATTAGCACAGTCATCTACATTCAGATGCATATTCAAATACTCTAATTTTGAATATCAGTTTGTGAATATAGACTCATTGAACAGATTTGAGAATATAACACCATTTGATAATGCTATTGACAAAGCAAGACAAGAGAGTGTGACATTAAGATTTAAAGGATACGACTATGGCAAAGAGCAAGAATATATAAAGAAGAATAGTGAGATACATATAGGATGTGGTCCGGAGGATAATTCTAAGACACTAGTAGATTATGATGGGTCTCCATTAAGTTATAAAGATCCCTCAGGAAGTCGCCTCGCGCCGCCTAGTAGCGGATTATAGTTTAAGTGTATATTTTATCAGATAAAGAGATTTAAAGTGCCTAGGAAAAGATTTTGAAATTATTTCAACTTATTACTATATTCTAAATGTAAGAACTAAAACTTAATAATTATGAATAAAGAAGATAGAAAGAAATATAATGGACATTATCTCTTCACATTTGATGAGATGGCTAATCAGAAGTTAGAGAGATATGAGTCTGCAGCTCTTAAGAACACTCCTTCTCTTATATACTCACTTGTGATTGACATGTTCAGATATATTGGAGATCAAAGAGAAGATGAAGATATTTTGACAGAGTGCAAAAATGAAGAAAGGTGGTTTGAGACACACCAGTGGACTAAAGAAGATAATGACAAGTGGTATAATGAGAGATTGATACCAGTACTTAAGAAGCAACTAAGATTATCTAAAGCAATAGCTGAAAGAGAAGGTTCTTGGTTTATGTTGCAATGGTCATTCAAAATTGTTGATTGACAATTTTGATTTATATATTGAAATTCAAATTGCTCAATGTCTATTTTATCTTAAAAGAGCAATTTGAATTTCTATGATTTATTATATAGGAATTGATCCATCGGTCAATTCATCTGGTATCACTATTCGTGATGAAGAAGGAAATGTGCATTTTTGCATAGTCAAAGGAGGAAAGCTTACTAAGAAAGAGATAAGTGCACAATCAGAATATCATGACATCTTTCATTATGCTTGCTACAATAAGATTGAGTTGAAGAATGCTGAAGATGAATATGAGAGAGAGTTGTTCAAGACAAGAAATTTTATAAATATAGCTGATTTGACATCTAAAACTATAAATAGTTATATTGGGGATGGAACCGCTATAGTGTGTATGGAGGGTATTAGTTATGGCAGTATAAAGTCATCAGCGGTGATGGATCTTGCTGGACTCAACTATCTTTTAAGAGAAAAACTATTAGACTTTATTGTTGTTGACGAACTTATTATAGCACCACCAGCTGAAGTTAAGAGATTTGCTACTGGTAGTGGCAATGCTAAGAAAGAGTTGATGATAAGTGCATTTAAAGGAAGCTGGCCGGATTTTAAGTTGCCTAAGTTAGATGACATTTGTGACAGTTGGTTTATGTCTAAGTATGCACAAAAGATTTATGAAAATCGATGATTTTAGTTCTATTTTATTAATACTATGGTTAATGAGATAGAGTATAAGATAACAAATTGGGCTAAAGATAACCTTGGTGATGACTTTGAGTTTCGTGAGAATCAACTTGAAGTAATCTCTAAGATAGTGAAGAATTGTATTAATGAAGACAATAGCGGACATCAGAGTCATTTTGTACAAGCACCAACAGGCTCTGGCAAGTCTATCATACTTATAGTAGCTGCTTGTGTGTTAGCCGAAGAGTATGACAAAGATTCTTTCTTACTTTGTAGCGACTTGTCACTATGGAAACAATACGATGATTTCATTGACTCACATGCTACATTAAAGAATAAGATTGGTCGTATCAGAGGACAACAGTCTTATGTGTGTCAAGAGAACAACAAAGACATAAGTAAGTCTAAGTGTCGTGTAGCTCGAGTGCCTTATTCTACTTTATTCAATATGGAAAAAGCTTGTGACAAAGGATATTCTTGTGCTACTTATTGTCCTTATATTAAAGCACGCAAGCAAGCCATGTTGTCAAAAGTCACTATCATGACTTATCAGATGTATTTTAGAGGTGTAGCTGGAAGACATGACAAGTCTAATCCTTATATGTGGTATATGCGTGACATCTTGTTTTGTGACGAGTGCCACAATATTCCTAATTTACTCCAGTCAGCTTATTGTCCACAACTTAAGTCAACCGATATAGACAATTATCTTCTTATGTATGATTATGCTATGTCTTTGGACAACAATCTGTTCAAAGATGAGTTTAGTGATTATCTTGTTGATATGGCCACAGATATAGCGCCAACACACAACAAACTTGAAGATATGCTTACTTCATTGTTTGATTTCATATACAATTATGAAGGAAATGATGGTAATGAGATTGTCGACAGATTAAGAAAATGGAAATCTCTTATTGTGAAGTTTGAAGGCATCAAGAACAAGATAACAGACAAATTCTCTGATGCCGTAACTAAAAAGTCTTATATGTCACCACAAGAGTATGAAGTTTATGAGAAGTGTGACTGGTACTTTAATAATCTATTAATGATAGATGCATTTCTTAATATTATAGTTGGTGATGGGAATGAGAATAGTGAGTATGTTGTGTGCACCCCAACAGAGATGACAGTAGAGAGATTCATACCTAAGACTGGAAAAGTGAAGAAAGTGAAGATACGCACTATTGATCTTCAGTGTGCAAAAGAAGACTATATAGCAAATGCATTCTTATTGAGTGGACCCAAGAATATTGTCATGACATCTGCAACAATAGGAAATATTGAGTCTTTTGCAAAGAATCTTGGAATCCATGTATATGAGTCAGACAATCTTCCATCATTGTTTGACTTCACAAACTCTCCGATATATGTGTTGACAAGATGGAAGATGAGCCAGAAGTTCAAAGAAGAGAGTTTTCCTTATATACAAAAAGGAACTTATGAGCTTGCATCAAGATATTGCAACAAAAAAGGACTTATACAGACATGGACTTATGACTTAGCTAAAAGAATATATGAAGAAGCACCAGTTGAGCTTCGTGATAGAATGTTGCTCTACAATGATGCAAAAGAGAAGCGTGAGCTGATAGAGTATCATAAGTCAACAGATATACCTACTATTCTTGTTGGTCCAACTTTGAATGAAGGAATTGATCTTCCAGGTGATGAGTGCAGATTCATCATCATGATAAAGATGCCATTTCCTTATCTTGGGTCTAAGCTTGTTAAGAAGAAGGCCGAATTGTATGATGGATGGTATCAGAATGAGACATTGAGGACTGTAGTGCAAAGCATAGGTCGTGGTGTTCGTTACAATGGTGATTGGTGCCAGACTTACATTTTAGATGGAAATTTCTCATTCTTATATTACCAAATAAAAGAGCAGATACCTATAGACATCAAAAAGAGAATAAAATTTTACAGTTAAAGATATATGATGAAATTGACTTATAAGTATGATAAGAAGATTAAGGAATTAGAGAAGAATATGAGAAGACAGAACATCATAGACTATGCTTTGTTTGTGATTTCTCTCATGACCGTATTCTTACTTATAATGACAAACTAATAAATAAAAAGATGGAAAAACTTTATATAGGATTGAATGACTACATAGCACTTGAGACTATGGGTGCTACTATTATAAATGATTTTATTATAGAGTCACAAGAGCATAGTGGCCTACAAAACTTCTTTGACAAACATGGCATTAAGCCAGAGAAGATAGACCCAAGTCACAATGTGTGCTCAATAGGATTCTCTGAGAAAGAGCAGAGATGGTATGGATGGTCACATCGCGCTATTTGTGGATTTGGAATAGGTGCAAAATCCAAGCCTGGTCTTGTTGGTTATGGAGAGCTCAAGTCACAAGGAGGACCTTATGAAGCTAAGACTTTAGATGATTGTAAGAAGATGGCTATAGCTTTTGCTAAAGATATAGCATAGTATCTCATTAGTGTGTATACTTAATAGTATACAATCGGATATTATAAA
>NFZD01015410.1_pt1 | contig 18862 bp, 4 predicted proteins | sample 1095381 | NCBI WGS metagenome assembly NFZD01 (sample SAMN03609891, study PRJNA323583) | gut metagenome | isolation source: feces | host: Rattus norvegicus | place: Denmark: Riget | collected 2013 | reverse complement strand
TCCTTAACATACATAATACATATAGATTGCTTACCTTCAGTAGGAATACGATAACCAATCATAGTACGTAAGCTATCAGGAACTTGTTCAATATTTAATCCTTTAAGTTTACTACTCCATCTAGGAAGTTTAATTTCAGTATAATAAACAGGAGTACCATCAACTTCTCCAATCTTTTTATATTGAAGTTTACTATCTGTTTGAGTTTGTTTATCAACTTTAAAACCAAAATCAGATAACTGAGCAGCATGCCAACCACTAATAAGTTGTCTAGTAATATTAGTATTAAAATAACTATTAGCAATACTTTCTAGTTTACTATTAATATTAGATAAGAATAAAGGAAGATTATTAAATCCAGCACTATCTAAATCGAAAAACTCAAGAAGAGCTTTTTCAACTCCTTGTTGTTGAGCATTTTCTTTAAATCTATCAAAGAATACAAAACGATTAAGATTTTTAATAGTACCATTAGAATTTAAATCAATATGACCATTATCATCTAATCCAATACCAAGTTCAGCACAAGTTTTTTCAAAACTATTTCTAATATTAGCTACATAATTATTAAATACTTTATCTTTAAGTTCATTAAGTTCAGTTCGATTAGGAAGATTATCAAGCATTTTCTTCATAATCTGAATAGCAGCTTTATTACTAGCATCAACCATATGTTGAGGAACTTCTTGCTGACGATAAAGATAATTATAACTAAATAGTTCAGAATTATCAAATACATTATTATCAAATTCTTTAAGAGCTTCATCAGTTAAAATACCATCATTATTCCAAAGTGTCATTCTGTTATGTTGTGCAACTTTAACAGTTTCAACAGTATTAATTTGATGAATACCTCTATTAGTCATTATATTATAGACTTTTTCAAGTTCTGTTCCTTTAATAAGTTTAGGAATAAGAACAAACTCAGCGTTTTTTACTTGTCTAGGAACTTCAATGCCAACAGTAGTATCATAATATAAATCATAATAGAAATTCTTTTGAATTTGAACTTTATTAGCAAATTTAGTCCAATTAATTTTATCTATTGGAGTATCATCTGTAAGACTTTGAATAAGTCCAGCATATTTATCTAATTCACCAGCAGCAGTAATACGACGAATCCATTCTTCAAGAGTAATATAAGATTGAGCATCATTAGCATTAACTCCACCTTTAAATGGTTCTAATATTCGTTCTCTATCTTTTTTATCAAGTCTAGCTTTTTTAAGTTGATTATCAAGTCTATCAATAACAACTTTATCAGAAGCTTTAAAAGTATTATAAATAGTAACACCTCTAAATTTATCTTGAAGAACTACTTTTTTACGTTTAGTAACTCCATTAACAGTATAAGGAACAGTAACAGCATTACCTTTGATAGTTATATCATATAAATTAGTAGCTATATCTAAATCATTTTTAGTAAAATCAGTATTACCAAAAGGATTACCACTAGCTTGTACTTCTTTAATACGTTTTAGAATAGCTTGACCATTCTTATAAAAACTTTGGTCACCACCATACATATCGTACATACTATCTCTAACAAGATAATCATTAACTAGAAATTCAGCTAAAGATTCATTATTAATCCTATCATCAATAAATGTACCATATTTATTTTTAAGTTCTTTATAACCATTAGTTATATATTCATTTAACCAATCAGCAACAGCATCTTCAAGAGCAACACGTTGTTCTCCATTAAGAACTACTTGATTATTAACATAGCTAAGTCCACGTGTAGACCCCCCGTAGAGGATGTCAATAGTCTTACCATACCCAATTAGTTCATTAAATGCTCCATTACTATTAGGAGTAATTTTACTAACTAAACGTTTAAAACTAAATACTCTACCAGCTAAAACTTTGTGTCCATCTTTAGTAGTAAATACATTACCTTTTCCATCTTTATGGTATTGATTATAAAAATGTTCAGGTTTATTATTATAAGTATCACTAAATTCAAAATCTCCATTAGTTAAAATAGGATTACCATTAGCATTAGTTTTAAACATTACATTAACAGCTTGAGCCATATTAGTAAGTTCTTGAATAGCTATATTATAATACTGTTTAAATAATGGATGTTCTCTATTTATAATTTTAGTTCCATCTTCTAGTTGACTACGCAATCCAGCAAGACTATATCTAGGAGCAGTAATAGTAAAGTTTTTAGGAGCATCACTAGGTATAGGAAGTAAATAATTAGCAGTAGGAGTTTCAGAATTATTAATATCAGTCATAAATAATCCCATAGCAGTAATTAAATAATCACCGTCACTCATACTACGATATAAGTCATTATTGTTATTATCTAATTCACTAATACCATTAAGAAGAGAAGTTTTAAACATACTACGAGCATATTCGGTAAGTTTAGGAGTTCCATTTCCAACTCTTCTAAATAATCCATAATTAATTATATTACCATTACTATCCCTATGTTCAAGAAGTAAATTACTATAATCATATTGATGACTAGCAAACTTTTGTTTAGCATAAGCTTCAACCATAGCGTTTTGCTCTTCAACAGTAGATTTATCATCATTGATTATTTTAGCAATATTAGTAATAAAACTTCTATTAATAACATCAGAACTTAAATTACCTTCAGGATTACGAGAATTAAGTTCAACAGGAATATAAATAATATCTTTAAAGACATCAGCCATTTGATATATAATAGAAGTATCACCTCTATTAATAAAACTATCAGGCATTTTAGTTCCTTCATCCTTTTTAAGCGCTTCTACATATTTATTATAGTTTTCAACTGTACGATTAATAACATTGGCAAAATTAATAAGATTATTAGCCATAGCTACACGACCAATCTTAGCAATAGCTAAATTAAAACTAGCTTGATTAATATCTGGAAATATTTCTTTAAAAGCATCATATAAATAAAGATTAGCATGAGGAGTATTTTTATATCTATCATATATACGAAACTTTTCACGAGCAGTAGGAACACGATTAGTAATAATATTATTCTTAACATTATTATAAAAAGTATTCTGTAAAATAGTACGAGAATCAGTATTAGGATTAGTTACACGAGCACGAACATAACTATTACCATTAGAATCAGTTTGAATATAAGTTTCAATTTTAGATATAATAGGTTTATTAAACACCATCATATATTTATTAGCAAATACTTTATTTTTGCTAAGTAAATCATGTAATTGAATTAAACATTCACAATTTGGAATAGTTTCAGATATACGTTTAAGACTAGCTATAAAATTATCTACATTACTAGTATCAGCACTAGCATATAATATTTTAGATAAATAATTAGCATCAGAAAAAGTAACAACACCTAATTCGTTATTAGTATCAAAAGGATAACTTCCATTATCAAGTTGAGAAGCAGCAGTAAGTTTAGGTAAACTTGCAAGATGATATTTAATAATTTCTTCTACGTGTTTATTAAAATCTTTAACTTCACTAATACTTAAATTCCAAAGTTGAGTCATTAAATCAATACCATCATCTATACTATTTTCATCACCTTCAGTAGAAGTTTCATCAAGATAACCGCCTAATTCTTCATAATCAGTAGTTTGATATAATTCATCTCGTTTAATAAGTTTAGCTACATTTTTATTATTAAAAAGAGCTTCATTAAATTCAGTATTAGTTAAAGAACGAAGTAATGCTCCATAATTAAAATCTTGAGCATCACCATATTTACGAAGAAATGCTCCAAGACCATTAATTTTAATAGCAGGATTTGGATTATTAATAAAGCTATTAAGTTCATTATTTTTAGCTTCATCACTTCCGGCTAATTTCTTAGCACGTTTAAGTCCAGCATTAATAACAGTTTCATTAGTACGTTTTTTAATTTCATTAAAATTTAATGGAGCACCATTATATAGAAAATTAAAACTAAGTTTATTCATAATATCAGCCATATAAGTAATAGCTGTATCTCTAGCTTTAATTGTACTAAACAATCCACGTTCTTCTTTTTCAGCAACAGAAGTTACATCATCCATATTACGAAGTTTAATAGCTCTAGCTTCAAGAAGAGCATTATAAGCTTGTCTTCCAGAAGTTTTAACATTAATACCTTTATCAGCTACAATCTTCTTAAAGATTGGGTCTTCAACCATAGCTATAAGACTATAATAATCAGCATTATTAGAACCATGTTCTTTAATAATAACATTATTAAGATTATTATATCCTACAAGTTTAATATTTCCACAGCTCATAAGTTTATATTTAAGTTTAAATTCATTAATAGTAATACCTCTATGACTAATGTAAAGTAAAATTTAATTACATCGTCATAGAGGTGATTTTCTTTCGTTCTAAGCGACTTTTATCTTTACTCGATTAATTCTACATACAGCTAAAACTGATGCGTCCTGTGTCAAGCAAAGTGGCAAATTCGGACTGTTGTGCTATTGGCAAACGGCTAGTCAATTCAGCCATATTCAGCACTATATCATCATCAACACTACTAAACATATCAAGTCCATCATTAAGATTATCATTATTATAATTATAATCTTGACTGTTATCTTCATTAGGATTTTCAGTTTGTTCTGTACTAGCAGTTTCTTCTTCAAACTGAAAAGTTCCTTGAATAGCTTCTTGATTACTTTCTTTAGGCATTTTTTTAATAGCTTTATAAGCATCTCTAGCAGCAGCTAATAAACTATCTTCATTAATCTTAATACCTAACATATCAGCAATAACTTCAAGAAGTCTACTAAATAAAGTCTTACGTTTATTAACTTTTCTATTATCATATTTAATTTCATTAAGTGCAGTCATAAGAGCATTACTAGTAATACTTTCAACTAGAAATTCTTCAAGAGCTTCACTTGTATTAAAGTTCTCAAACAGATAAGGTTTAAGTCTTTCTTTAGTAGAATCATCTTGAGTATCAAGCCAAGCTTTAAATTTATCATATATAGGTTTAACTAAAGCAAGAGCTTGTTCAGTATTATATTTAGTATAAAGTTGTCTATGTAAACTTTCATGAAGTATAATATTAACAACTCGATAAACTCTTTGACCAGCAATAGCAGAACTATTAAGTTCAATAGTATCTGTATCACGATGATAAACAGCATTAACTTGATTACCATTATTATCAGTAATACTATCTACAACTTGAATATTCTTAGGCAATATACCAATCTTTTGAAGAGCATTAATATAATCAATAGCAGTTTGGTCATTAGTAAAATACTTTTTAAGTCCACGAGTTAAATTCTTAGCAGTTATAGCAGATTCAAAAGCATTAAAATTAATAGCATTAAGAGTATCATCTAACATGAACTCTGATAGCTGTTCAGGTATTGCTCCATCCTCCACGGGGGGTCTACCCTTAAGTTCATAAGTAATATCGAGTTTAGAATGAATATCTATTTGCCAATTACCAGCAGTTTCATCTGTATTAGTATTAGCTAATTTAGTTCTAACTAAACCATTACTAATAATAAAATCTTGATAACTATTATAATTATAAGTTTTACCATCAATATTTATAATAGTTTTACCATTTTCACGATAAATATATTTATTAGTTTTATCATTAGTTTTTGTACTATCATTAATAAAATCTTTACTAATAGCAAATTGAGCATAGTTAAACATTTCATCAATAACAGGACGAAGAGCATTATCTAGTTCATCAATAGTACCAGCATTAATTCCATAGCTTTTACCTATTTTAAAAGCACTATTAACAACATAAGGAGAATTAATAATAATATTACGTTTATAATTACCAGCATCAGAATTAATAGTAAAAGCATAATCTTTACCATTAAAATGTGCACCTTTAACATAGAAACCTATATTAGTAGGATTAATACTAATTTGAAGTCCAGTATTTCTATCTCCGTTAATAAGTTTATTATTTCCAAATATATCTCCAAGACTTTGTTTAAGTTCACCAAAACTTATTTTACCACTAATATAATCTCTACAAAGATTATTAACTTCATTCTTAATAGAATTAATAATACGTCGAGCATCACCTTTAAGTAGATTACTATTTAATGGAACTTGTTTACAAAAAGCATATAAAGAAGTACCGTCACTACTTGGAATACTAATAACAGGCATACCATTAGTAGTAAGATTTTCAATAATAGTAGGTTTACTTTCTCCATTAAGATATAATTGACCTTGTACAACTACACCAAGTTTATTAACATCTTCATTATAATTAACTACTGTTTCTTGTACATCATTCCATTCGCCATTAGCATCATCAATAGTATTAAGAACTCCATATTTAACATTAACAGCTCTAATCTTACCTTTAAAATCACCTTTTACTATTGTAATAGCTTGGTCATAACTATTAAGAAGATTATTAAACCAACGATTAATACTAGCTTCATGACTATTTTCATAAGGTTGATTAAATATGTATTTAGTAAGATTAACAAGATGCCCAGCTAAATCAAAACTTGCAACAGGAGTAGTAAAATCTCTAACTATATCAGGATATTTAGTTTCAAATTCTTTAAATAGATTAACAAGTTCTTCTTGTGTAACTTCTTCTTTAACAGCAAGTTCATATAAATGACCAATAAATTCTTCGTCAAATCTATCACCATCAAGAATACTAATTAAAGCGTCTTTAAGTGGAGAAATAACTTGACCATTTTCAGCATGAATATTATATTTCCAACCTTGATTAACCATATCATAATTACCAAACTTATCAATATTTGGAACTCCTATATAACCAATAATTGTATCATTAGCAAAAATATCAATACGTTTAAGTTTAACATTATATATGGCTTCTAAATAATCACCTTGCTTAATACTAGTAAATGCTTTAACATTTTCATTCTCTACTATATACTTAAGATTAACATTATTAGTATGTTCAACTTGAAGTCTTTCAAGACGTTCTTTAGCAATACCATCTACATATTGAACAAATTGTCTAGCATTAAGTTTTTTAATAGTTGATTCATCAGTAGCACGATATTTACCTTGATTATTGGTACTGGCGTAAAGATAGTTTTTTATTTGATTAAACAAATAATTTTTAATAATTTTATTACCCGTAACACTATCTATATATTCAACTAATTGACCAATACTAAGATAGACTTTACCATTAACAATTTTACCTCTAGTATTACCTTCACTATCAACACTATTAGCAAAATCATCCATAATAGCTTCTATATTACGTTCATTACCTGTAATAGTAGCATAAGTAGCATTAAGTAATAAACGTCTAGTACTATCATCTTGAACAGAACTATATAAACTACCTCCTGTAAGACCATCAATAATATTATTAACTATATCGCTAGCTTCTGTTTGTTCAAATCCAGCTTGATTAAGTTTATCAATAAAAGACTGTCTAGCATTAAGTAAATCACTACTAGTAGATTCATGTCCTAAAGAATCTTCTAAATCAGCTATACTTTCATAAACTAAATCAGTACCTATTTGACCACGTTCGAAATCATCATCTGGAAGAGTATTATTAACTTCAGGTTTAGGCGTACTAATAGGTTCTTGAGAAATTGGTTGTTCAGTTTGAGATTGAGGTTGTTCAGTATTAGTAGGCTCACTAGGAACCGCTTCGCTTCGCTCCGCTATATTCCCCGTGGAGGATGGAGATGAGTTAGTATCATCTACATCAGTTTCATTAACTTCATTAACATCAGGATTAACAGGAGCAACTTCTTCCTCTTTAGGAGTATTATTAACATCGTTTTCAATCTCAGCAATCTCAGCTAATTGTTCTATTGTATTTTTAAGATGTTCATTACCTTTAGAACTTAAATCAAGTGCAGCATAAGCATCTCTAATAACTTTATCTATATTAGGTTTATCACCATTATTAGCATCTTTAATAACAGAATTGACATATTCTTTACCATATTGTTTATAAGCATTACGTAAATCGTCCATAGCTTTATTAACAATCTTTTTACGACTATTATCAAAGAAGTTATTAAGATAAGTTATACGAGATTTAATATTATCATCAGATAGATTAAGTTGATTTTTATTAACTTCAACATTAATTTCAGCATTAACAACTTCTGCTAAGTCTTTAAATACTTCATTATATTGTTTTTGAAGTTGAATAGCTGATTGAATATCATTTTTATTTTCAATATCGATAGGAGTATAAAGTTTATTAATAGCATCTAATCGTTCATTTAATTGAGCAATACGTTCTTGTTTAACAGAATTATTAATTGCAGCATTATCTTGAATAGTTTTAATATCTCTTTGAATACTATTAATAATATGTTGATAAATACCATTCTTAGCAGAATTAATATCAATATCTTCAATATGATTATTTGTAATATCTTGATTTAAAACATCATTAGCCCAATTAAGAAGATTATTATAATTTTCTTGACGATTACGAGCATGAACCATTTGAGTAGCTATAATACGACCAACTTCAAATCCACCACCAAGTCTATTAACTTTATTTAAAGTAGTATTATATTCATTTTTAAGATTATTAATTTCAGTTTTAAATCTATTAATAAGTTCATTACTATCTTGTTGTTGTAATCCAAGTTTATTAGTAATACTATCATTAAATTCTTTACTATTAATAGAACTTTCAAGAAGTCCTAAATTACCAGCGTTCATAGAATTAATAATAATATTATCCATATATTCTTTTTCAGCTATACTACGAAGTTCTTCTTCAGTACCAACTACAATATCAGGATTAATTTGATTACCATTTTCATCAACAGTAGTTATAAATGGATTTTTACCATTAGCAATACTATTAAGTCTTTCTTGATATGCTTGAAAAGTAGCAGTACGACCAAGAATTTCGTTTTCTCTTTGTTTTTCAGCAGAAGTCCAATCTTTATCAAGACGTTTATTAATAAACTCTCCAGCTTTATTCATAACACTACTAAAAGTAACACCACCAAGAGCACCCCAAAATGCTTGTTCCCATAGCATTGGGTCTTGAAGATAATCTTTAATAGTTTGTTGAGGAATATCTTTATCAAATACTTTTTTACCATTATATAAACCATCTTGACTAGCTATATAATTAATAGCTTCTTCAACTCCTTCTGTCCATTCAGCTCTAACACCATGAAGAATATCATTACCCACATCTTTTAATGTACTAGTAATTGCTTGTTTAGTAGTTTTATTACTTAAAGCATTAGTAATTGCAGCAGCATCATCAATATTACTATTAAATGCAATATTTAAATTTCTAAGTCTAGAACTAGTTGTATTACCACTTAAAGCATTTTTCCATAAGTTTTTTAAACTATAAACTTGCCATACATCAAAAAGAACATTAGCCCAATCTTCAGCAAAAGTAACATCAGCACTATTCTTAGCAATATCTTTAGCTACTTCTTCATCAGACATATCTCTATATTTAGGATTATTATTATAAAACTCTTCTCTTTGTTTATCATTCATATTAGCAAGTTGAGTTTTAGAATAATCTTCAATATCATTATAAGTTTGTCTAGCTTCTTGATAATTTTCAAGATAACGAGAAGGAATTCCAATAGCAGTAGCTTCTGCTATTCTACTAGTAATTGCTCTACTCTTTTGTGTCATATTAATAGCACTAGCCATCTTATTAGCTAGTTTATTAAATCTTAATCCTTTACCTAATAAAGAAACACCTTTAGCAAGACCGGTACTAGGAACCATAAGAGTTAAAGAACTAGCTATACTAGGAGCATTACTAGCCCACCAAGCAAAATCTCCAATATCAAATGCAGCATTAGGATTTTCTCGATATATAGCTAATCTTTCATTAATAGATTCTTTTAAAGATTCAAGTCTAGAACTTATTTCAGATTGATAATCATTAGGACTATCACTAATCATATTATAGAAAGCATCAGCTAAATCAGCAAAACCTATTGCAGTACCAACAGTAATCTCATTACCAATCTGTCCAATCATTCTTAATCCTTGTTCCCAATTACTTTGATTAACAGCACGTTCTTTATCAAGTTTTTCTGGGTCATCAACAGGATTAACATAAACATCATAAGGAGCATATTTATCTATATCATATTGATTAAGATTATATGATTGTCCAGCAATGCGACTAAATAAATGACCACGACCCTGGTCACTAATAGAAGTGCCAGGGTTGTAATCAACTAAAGTAGGAGGCTGTATAGCCCCCTTTTTAGTTTTAGGATTATATTCAGGGTTAGGTGTTTTGTTACCACCTTGTAGAAACTTTAATACATCCATATTAATATAGATTATTAGTTAATTCATCATAGTAATATTGAATAACATAAGGATCTGTACTGCCACTAAGTTGAGCAAGTTTAGTAGCAACATTTTGTTGAATAGTTTTAACAGCATTTTCATCTACTGCCATACCAGCTTTAACAGCAGTTACAGTTTGTTCCCATTGAGATAAATTATCTACAATATCAACAGCATTTTCTTTACTTACTAAATCAATAGTTTGATTATTAGTAGAATTAATTAAATTAAAACCTCCACCATTAGGTACTAATTTAAATTTATCAATTCCAGTAAATGCAGCATTATTAGTAAGAGAAATAGGTCTATTAGCATTATAATAATTTTCTACTTTACCGGCAGCTCTCCAACTAGTATCTTGATTCCAAGATTGAATAATAGAACTATCAATAGCTCCACTACCTACAAGTAAAGTAATAGGTTCTCTTTTAAGTTTACCTTCTGTATCGTAATAACCTGCAATATTAATTTGAACTCCAACATCACCAGTTTTTGGGTCACGAACAATAGTAGGAGTAATTTCATTTTCTTTAGCACTTCTAAGATAAGCTGTATAAGCTTTTCTATCTTCAGAAGTCATAGGTTCAAATATTCCATTTTCACTAGTAATATAAGCTTCACCTTGAGTTAAATCAATACCACTACGAATAGCCATCATAGCTTGTTCTTCTTTATTCTTTTTATAAGCTGAAAGTTTACTAGCTTCTTCAGGATTAGCGTTCATCATAAAATTAATTTCAGCTAATTCTGGAGTTAAAGCACTAATACCAATAGTAGAAGAAGTTATTTTGCCACCATCAAGAACAGCATCATTTTTAGATTTAAGAGAATCAACATAATTAACTAAACCAATATAAGGTTCTTTATTACCTGTTGGCAATCCAGCATGATGTTCTTCACCATTAGAATCAACTCTAACAAATTTATCACCATAACCAAAGAATCTAGTTTTAGCAGAATTAAGAAAAGCATTTAAAGGATTTCTAGTATCTTCAGCTTCTTTAACAGCTTTACCAAAACTATAAATAGATTTATGATAATCTTTAGGTAATTCAGCATATCTATAACCATTACCATCAGAACCAAATCTTATTCCAAGACTAGCAGCTTTTTTCTCTCCACCAAGAGCATTAATAAACGAATTATAAACATCATCATTATTAAAATATTGTCTAATAGAACTACTATCTCCAAATATCTGATTAACATATTTACTATATGTATCAGAATATTTATTATTAGGTAAATCACTTAAACTAATAATAGAATTATATGTATCAAACCCGTCAATACTATCTTGAGATTTACCAACTTTAAGACTATTAATATATTCTTGATTATCAATAATATCATTAAGATAACTGAGAGCATATGCTCTATCAGATGGGTTAGTAATATTAGTCATAATACTAGTTCTAATATCATTAGGATTAGCAGTTGCTAAATCAATATTAATATCAGGATTATATTTGTTAAGTAATCCAGCTATTGATTGTCTATTACTAGTAATTTCGGCTTGAGCTTGAGCAGGCATAAAATTATCAATACGAACAGGAGTACCTTTATAAGTTAAATTATCAATAGCTTGTTTTCTTTGATTTGCATTTCCTAATCCAGCTTGTTTAGCTAAAGCTAATTGAGCTTTCCATGCTTCTCCATAAGTAGTATTACTATCTTGATTATAAAAAGTTGCAGCGTTATAGAAAGGGTCAATACGTTTAGCAAGATACTGTTCAGGAGTAAGTAGAATACCATTTTTATCTGTTATATCAGGATTACTACCATTTTGGTCATATTTCCATTTAGCAATCTTATAATCTTGTTCAAGACTAGCTTTAGCGCCAGGAGTATTTTCAATAACAGCTTTAACAGCTTCAGCAAGTTTAGCTTTACTTAATCTTTGCCAATCACCTTTAGTATGAGAATAAATCTCTCCTGTAACAGATTTAGTAATATCATCAGTAACTTTTCCATTAGCATCAAGCCATCTTGTTTGACTACCGCCGCCTTGTTCTTTGGCAGCCCATTGAAGTGCTTGATTAAGTATTTGATTCATAGGAATTTCAGAAACTTCTTTATCAATAGGAGTCCATTTACTTCCACCAATAACATTACCATTCTTATCAGTTATATCTTGATAATTATATTTATTAACAGCACGATAATAATTCTTATAATCTTCAGATAAATCAGTACGTTTATCAAGATTATCCATATATGCTTTATAATCTCGTTGAGCACGTAAACGACCAATCATTCCCGGACTTGAAGTTATATCTCCATAAGTTCCAACTATATCATCAAGACTAGAATAAGCATTACCATATTGCATATTTTCAGTAAGAGCATTACGAACTTTATTAAGTTGTTCTTGACGCCAAGCATCTTCAGCTTCATTTAAATCTAATTGAGCAAGTTGAGCATCAATTTGAGATTTAGTTTGAATAGCTTGTTGATGACCTTGTTCAAGAGTATTATAAGTTCTAGCTAAGACATTTAAGTCAATAGGATTAACTTGTTGTCTAAAAGTAGGAGTATAAAAGTTTATCGGCATGATTGTTTTCCTCCAAGTTTTCTACGTTTACGAATAATAAATTCATCATAATCAACTCCAGCATCTCGCATAATTCTATCATCTACATTAGGAGCAGATGCTCTCATAGCACCAATAGTATTATTTAAAGCTTTACGATTTTCATATCTACTAATCATATCTTGAATACCAGCGTTAATACCACTAAATAAATTATTAATATTAGTTACTTTAGCTTCTCTAATACCATTATCAAATGCTGCTTTTCTATCTATATATTGATTATATTGTTGAGCATTAAATTGACGAACACTTTGTTGATTACGTCTATCTTGATTAATAAGATTAGTTTCTATATTTTCTTTATTACCATAAAGTTCATTAGCAGCTTGACCAGCAGCATTACGAACTCGTTGTTTACGAGCTAAACTAACACGACTACTAGCAGTATTAGAATCAATATCACGATAAGCTTCGAATTTATCTTCTCTAATTCTATCAAGTTGAGGATTAATATTATATTTAGTTTTAAGCTTACTAGCACTAATAAGAGTAGGTTGACCTGGACCTCTCATTTTATTAATGGCTCTTCTACTAGCAAAATAACTAGCTAAACTACCAGCTACATTACTACCTAATCCAATCCAATCAGCAGTAGTAAGATTTTTAAATTTACCTTGACCTTTACCATCGGAAGATGTAGTTCCTTTAGCAGGTGTATTAGTAGAAACAGGTAAAGTAGTTGGAATACTAGCTTCTACTTTAGGTAGATTACGATTATAAACAGCAATAGGAGGTGTTTTAGTAGGAATAGATTGAATTGATTGACTTGACTTACTACGTCCTCCACGGGGGGTCTTCCCACTAGATTTAGTTGCAGATAAACTTGGAATATTAATATTATTCATACTAATCCCTTTGTTATTTCCATGACTCCAACCGGCTCTAACTAAACCACTAGTAATTCCAGCACCATCTTCAAATAAAGGAAGTCTACGTTCTGCATAATATTGAGGACGACGATTTCCATTATCAATATTAGATTTATTATTATTAGTATTTACATTATTATTTGTAGTATTATTTTTAGACCATCTACCATTTCTAAAAGTATAATCACTACCAACAACAGTTTCTCCTCTAGCGGATTTATTAATAGGATAAGCAGAAGTTCTATTAATAGTTCTATTAGTTATAGGAACATAAGCTCCAATTTGTTCATCATATTCCCAAGTTCTTCCATGACGATTAATACGTTTTCCGCCAACAGCAAATTTATCGCGTAGACCCCCCGTAGAGGATGGAGAATGAATTAATCCATTCTTAACATTACCACTAATACTAACAATTAATCCATTACTACCTTTCTTTCTAAGTTCAGGATATTTATTATAAACTTTAGTTTTAACATCATTTCTACCATGTAATCCAGCTAGCCTTAAAGCATCAATAGCATCGGCTTTAGTAGGAATAGGATAACTTCTATGTCCACCAGCAAAATCTTTTTTAGCTACACTAGGATAAGGTTTCTTTTTAGAACCATAATCTTTATCTCTACTTAATCCACCCATAGCTTTTTTATTTTCATTTATATTATTTTTATTTATATAATCAATAGTTCTAGGAAGATTACTACCATGTTTACCAATAGTTGTTCTATAAACTTCTTTAATACCTTGATTAATCCAAGTATTATCAATTTTATTAGCTAAATCATAAATCTTTTGTCTACCTAAATTAATAAAATTAGTAGCAGTTCTACCTATTCTAGAAGCTTTAGTTAGACCTTTAATAAATTTATAATTTCTATTACCAGCTATTGTAGGATAACCACCAATAATTATCGAACCACTTTCAGCGATTTGTTTTTTATATTCATCAGGTGCTTGATAAATTTTGCCACCTTCTTTATATTTAGTTCCATCATCATTAATTCTATTTCTATCTTTAAAATCTTCTTGAGCTTTAAATACTTTATTAGGATTAGCTCCACCCATAACTAATTTAGCAGGACTAGCACCGTTAAGAATAGGCTGTGCAGAATAAACTTTAAGTTCATTTCCATTAGTTTCAACTACTTCACCACCTTCTACTTCAATACCAGTTTTATCACTAGGACCAATATCAATACCACCTTGACTATGTTTTCTTCCATTCATATAAAAGAAATTATTACCAAGAGGTTGAGCAATACCACCAGCAACTACATTTGGTACTTTACCACCAACAGCATATTGCTTTTGAGGAAGATTTTTTCCATTACTTCTAGGAGTTTGAATAATATTAAATGGAAATGTTGGTCCAAGTTCATCATCACTAGGAAGAGATTCTTTATTAAAATCTTTAACATAATTAATAAGTCTACCAGCAGTATTATTCATTAATTTTTCTCTATTATCTTTAGATACTAAATTGTTTATACCATTATAGAGAAATTCATTACCAAGTCTTATTAAACCAGTAGATTTAGCAATTTTATCATAAGCTCCACCGAGTGGAGGAATACCATTTTGAATAAATCTTCCATTACGAGTAACATTACCTCTAAATGTACTAGGTAAATTACTTATATGAATAACTTTATCTTTTCTAGGCATTTTATATAATATAATGAGAAATTGTAATTTGATTGATTTTAAGGCTCTCTGCTGAACGATAGTCTATCAGTCGATTAATAGTTCATACCTATATATAATAATTCAACAGAGAGCAAAAGACTAGCGTCTATGACCGCCACAGCGATATACATTTAGCCTATCTCGATATACTGATTGAGGCATAACAGGTTGTTGAACAGTACCATTAGTAATCCATTCAGGACGTTCAAGACCAGTTTTAGGAGCACTATAACTAGCTTGGTCAGCTTGTTTAACTTGAATTGGTTGTTGTCCTTTACTTCCAAACATACCACCAATTAAACTTCCAGCAGCACCAATAGCAGCACCAATCCATGCTTTTCTACGTCCACCACATTTATATTTATTAATAAAACTAGAACGTTGATACATAGTCATTGGATTAGTCATTTTATCAGAAGTAATATTAAGTTGTTGTTGACCAGCTTGAAGTTGTTTACGTTGCTCAGCTTCTTGAGCAATACGTTTATTTTCATTAATTTGTTGATTAGCAGAAATACCTTGACCTATTGCAGTACCTAATTCACCAAGTCCTTGAACTCCTGTAATAGAACTAGCAAGACTACCTAAACCGGGAAGAGCATCAGCAAATTCAGTACCGAAACCAGCTTTACGTCGAACTCTACCGCCACATTTAAGAGTAAGCTTATCATTATATTGACCAACATAATCTTGATTAGCATAAGCACTAGTTAAAGCTTGAGCATTTTGTAAAGCATCTTTATGGTCTTGTGCAGCTTGAGCTTCAGCTTGGGCTTTTTCTTGAGCTTTCTTTTGTTTATTACCTTTAATTATACCACCAGCAATACTAGCAGCTGCACCAATAATAGCACCAATAAAAGCTTTTTGTCTTTGTCTATCTCTATACTGTATCATAATTTTCTAAATTGAGTTTGAGCACATTCAAGACTTTCAAATTCAATGCGCTTATTATCTGAATTATTAAATATAAAACGAACTACAAAATAATTACCATATACTCTACGAAGTTTATCACTTACTGTATTAGGATGTTCTTTAATAGCATTACGGAAATAATTAAAGTTATATTGAGTAAGTTCATACCAAGGTTTTTTATACTTATTAAATTCATTAAGTTTATCAATATTAATATCTATATCATCAGTATCATTATCTTCATTAAATATACGAAGTATATCTCCAGCATAAGGATGTTCTCTTAAATCAACAGGATTATTAATATTATCACTATAAATAGGAATATATATCTTACGCACTTTATATTTAATAAATTCAAGAAATTTAATAAGTTCATAAGATTCATTAACCATAATATCAATATAACTATTATGAACTAATATAGGCTCATCACCAACTTCTTGTTTAGATACTAGATATAGACTTCTACTATCATCACCCATGTGAGTATTAAATCTACCATAATTATATTCATGAGTAAATACATGAAGAGGGCAGTTAAGTCTATCATCGTTATGTTCAGTTTGAAAATAACATTTAGTTTTAGTAGACCAAGCATTATTAAAATAATAATCATGTAAACTAATAAAACTACCTACTTTATAATTAAAACTAATGACTTCATTATGTGATTCTATAATAGATTCTTTAGTATTAGGATTAATATTATCATAAGTATAATCAAATTTAATTAGAATACGATTATTAAATTTATCATGAGCAAATCTAACTTTATTAGGATGATATTTATCTAGCCATAATTTAATATCTTCATCCATTATTTTAAGTTGACCATCATCAAATTGATAAAGTTTATGAAAATCATCATTATAAAAAATATAACCAAATTCTCCGACTATATATGATAAATCATCTTGCAGCCCACCATAACCTTTATCACTAGTAAAGACTTCTTTATAATCAACTTCAAAAGCATCAGGTTGATATAATTGAACATTTTCATCTCTAGTTTTAAGTGCAGCACTTATATCAAACATAAACATACTATGTTGAGTATGAACTAAAAGATAATATCCAATTCCAACTAAATTAGTTATACTTCCTTTATTTTCAGTAATATTTTTATAACCTTCAATAGGAAATATTCTCCAAGCATTAACTTCACTTTCATCTTGAATAACATTACTACGTCTTATAGTTTTATCAAAACGAGTAATATTAATAATATCGTTACGATATTGAGTTAACAATTTAGGAACATATTGGTCAACATTTCCAATAGGGTCTTTAAATAAATCAACACTATTCTTAGGTTCTACAAATGTACCAAAAGCAACACTTTTCTTATCACTATCTTCTTTAATACTAAAAGCTATCTTACTAGGTTCATTATTAAAACGTTTACTTTCAAAGAACTTATCACTATATAAAGGAAACTGAATATAAACATTGAATGGAATATCAAACCAACATGGTTCATCACCACTATAATAATATTGATTATTAGTAGGAGTATATAATTTATAATTGCCTTCGTTCATTATAACTCCATTATCATTATAAACAAGAACGCCATCGTAAGTCATTCTACCATTATATCCATGTTCGATAGAATAAGTTCCACCATTATAACAAACGTCATTAAGTCTTACAAGTTCTTTTTCTTTGCTAGTATAAATATTTTTAGTACAATTAAGAACTGTTGCAAGAAACATAGTTTCAGCATCAAGCAGTAATTCCTTATAATCATCCATTTCAAGAGCAGTTCCTTTTCCAGCTCTACTATCAGTAACACTATCAGCAACTACTAGTTTATAATTATTAATAGGTTTATATTCATTTCTACTAATAACACCTATAACTGGCATATTATAACTATAAGGATAGGTAGTATTAACTACCATATCAACTACATTATGTTTCTCTTTATAAGGTTCGAATTTACATTTACCATCAATACGAATAATATTAAAATCATATTTAATACTATCATCAATATCAAATCGACCACTATATAGATCACATTTATCACTAGTAAAATTATTAGCTACAAAACCCGGTTTTGTACCCCAACTACCATCTTGCCAAGTAACATTACTAGCTATATTACAATAATCTTTTCTAGTTAATAATCCAGTATATCTAGTAATAGGTTCAACTTTTTCATAACTAATAAACCATCCAACATAACCTAATTCTTTAATTTGATTCCATAAAGTAGTATCAATATTAGCACGAATATAAAACTTATTAAAAGTATTATTCATATTATATATAAAACCTCTAGTATGTTCACCACCAATATCTTCAGCATCAAATATCAAATCAGGTATTCTAAATAGTTCATCGCCATTAATATTTTCATAATAACCAAATTTAGCTTCATTATCAACACCAATAGCACCTATTACTTGATTACTACAAGGAGTATAACTACCACTATTTATAACTTGATAAACATATAAATCATTATATTTATCTTTATCTTGATAATCAATAAAGTAATTAGATATAAGAGTATATAGTTCATCTTTATTAG
>NFZD01003131.1_pt1 | contig 18948 bp, 25 predicted proteins | sample 1095381 | NCBI WGS metagenome assembly NFZD01 (sample SAMN03609891, study PRJNA323583) | gut metagenome | isolation source: feces | host: Rattus norvegicus | place: Denmark: Riget | collected 2013 | reverse complement strand
GGACTCCGTCGGTGGTAGAGGGCTCCCTGAAAGCCATCTATTTTTATTTGTTTAAACAAACTTATTTTATCGTATAATATAAATAGATAATTTATCACGGAGGTAATTTATTATGGAATACGACGACTACTATAAAAAAGAATTGATTAATATCATAGAATTGGCAAATACTAACAGCGCCACGCTTAGCCATATCCAAGCGGCTATACTGTTTCATTGGGTTAGGCATATTAATGACCCTGAATACGAGTGGGTTCCAGATAAATATAAGATAAATATGCCGCAGTACAACGGAGGGAAAAAATAATGGGAGCGCATAGCAGAAGCACTTACGAAAAAGACGTCGCGGCCATAATCAAAAACCAAACCGAATTGATTAAGCAAGAAGTGTTGCTTGAATTGATAACCATCGCCTGCAATTGCGATGATTTCAAGCAATTCAAAGGCGTTTTGTACGCCAGAGCGCTCGGTATGATGAAGCAATTCGAAGACCAAGGCATGCTAAAGAAAGGCACGACCGAGAAAGCAGCGAAAGGCGAAGCAATTGATAAAGACGAAAAAAGCGAGTAGAGCTCGCTTTTTGTTTAATTATAAAGCGCACAGCTTATAAGAAGGAAATTTGAAAATACAATGGCTGATTTAGTATTTTATTATGGAGCTATGGGTTGTAGCAAAACCGCCAATGCTCTTATGACGAGATTTCAATATATTGATAAAGGGCTAAAGGTTTGGTTGATCAAACCGACGACGGACAATAGATCTGGCACAAATATTATCGGTTCTAGAGTCGGCATCGAAGCAGAAGCCGACGCAATTATAGAGAAAGATACCGAAATAATTATCCCAGAAGATATAGATTTGATTATTTGCGACGAAGCGCAGTTTTTGGCTGAAGAGCAAATCGACCAGTTAAAATTTATAGCTGAAACAAAAGACATACCTGTATATTGCTACGGGCTAAGAACGGACTTCAGGACAAAGCTATTTCCTGGTTCTAAGAGACTATTCGAAATTTGCAGCAAAACGGTTGAAATTGAGTCTATTTGCTCTTGCGGAAAACCGGCTATCATTAACGCGAGATTCAGCAATGGAAAGCTGGTGAAACGTGGCGCTCAAGTAGACATCGGCGGAGACGAAAAATACAAGGCGTTGTGTTATTCTTGCTGGAAAAAGCTAAATGATGAGACAAATATATAAAATAAATCAATTTTTAGCCAATTAATAATGTATAATATATTGGGGATTTTGTATATCGCCAAAAGAAATGCACTTGGCGACCGCTTGTCGATAAATGTTTAGATTTAGATAATATTTAAGGAGTATTTATGAACCCTGCAAAAACAATGACGTTATCATTAAAAAATGTATATCAGCTGCTTATTAGCGAAATGCGTTACGGATATGGACGTAACAATCATTTAATGCCAAGCTGCGGTTACGATAAAGTACAAGCTATTATTCCGCAAATGTATGAGGTTGATAAAGAGTACGCTGTTTATACGATGAAACAGCTCTGTGAAGAATGCATTTCAAATCAGCTTGTTATGAATTTCTATGATGGCGAAGACGACGAGCATGGCAATAGGAAAGAAGCCATCGAATTCGTGACTTGGGCATTAAATTGGGTTCACGACAAAGGCGAGCCTGATTGGAAGCCATATAATTACGATAGATTTGAAGAGAATTTGAGACGTGACGATGAACCGAGATACTTAATTTATGAGCTTGTCGGTGCAAATAAGGAGAAAAAGCTTATTACCCCTGAACCTGTAAGTCAAAATCGCTATTTGGATGTGGTGCTCGAAGGCGTTCCTCACGATATTTCCTGCACATATAGACTCGAACGCCATAAAGTAAGCGACAAATTCAGCGACAGGAGAAATAATTACACTTATCATATTTTATCGCCGTTTGAAAAAGACTTTTACGTCGAACATATTTAATTGATAGGCGTAATGAAGCAAAAGAGCCTGTTAAGTTCGACCAAGAAGCGTATATCTTCGATTTAATCAAAAAACACCTTGAAGATGTGTGTCTTGTATTAGACTCCTAGACTTACGACGACTACATTAAAACATACACCGATGCTGGCTAGACGAAAGAAGCGGTGGAGTTGACTAAACAAGAATTCGATGCTTTAAATGGCTATTTTACAAGCATTAAATCATCTATAAAATAAGAGCTAAATTAAATACAGAGTGAGCCGCTTAGACAAGAGCTAGGCGGCTTTATTTTCTCTAAAATTGGCTAAATTTAATACCAAGATACATTGTATATTATTAAAAAGAAGAAAGGACGTTTTTCATTATGATAGTTATTAAACGAGACGGTAAAAAAGTAGACTTTGATGTTTACAAGATTAAAAAAGCTCTTATCGGAGCTAATAGTCGCTCCAAAGAGATGTCAGAAGAAGACATTGACAGAATAATTGACATCGTTATCCACAAGTGCGACAGAGCTTCTGGCATTTTATCAGTAGAACAAATTCAAGATCTTGTTGAAGACACTTTGCTTAAAAGCAAATTCAATAAGACCGCTAAGACATATATTCTTTATCGAGACCAAAGATCCAGAATTAGACAAAGCAAGACCAAGATGATGCAAGAGATCTTTGAAATGACTTCTGGCAACAGCGATTACTGGAACAAAGAAAACTCTAATAAAGACGCCAAAGTAGTCACAACGCAAAGAGACTATTTGGCTGGCATTGTTTCAACAGAAATCTCTAAATTGATATTATTGCCACAAGACATCGTAAATGCGCACGAATCAGGAATCATTCATTTCCATGATATGGACTACTTTGGGCAAAATTCGCTCCATAATTGTGACCTTATCAACTTAGAAGACATGCTTCAAAATGGCACCACTATTAACGGGGTCAAGATAGACAAGCCTCACAAGCTTTCTACAGCCACAACAATCGCGACTCAAATCATCACGGCGGTAGCGTCAAGCCAATATGGCGGCTGCTCAGTCAACTTAAGCGACTTGGCTCCGTTCGTCAGAGACAGCTATGTCAGATATATAGATAAATACGAAAAACGCGGTTGCTCGAAAGAAGACGTAGAAAAATTCGCCAAAGAAGATCTATTGCAAGAAATCGAAGCTGCTGTTCAAACATTCAATTATCAAATCAACAGCATGAGCACTACTAACGGTCAAGCCCCGTTTATCACTGTGTTCATGTACTTGAACGAACAACCTGAGTATAAAAAAGAGCATGCTATGCTTATCGAGGAATTTTTGAAGCAAAGGATACTTGGCATGAAGAACGAAAAAGGCGTTTATGTAACTCCGGCATTCCCTAAATTAATTTACGTTTTGCAAGAAGACAACGTCAATCCTGGCTCTGAATATTATTATTTGACTGAGTTAGCAGCCAAGTGCACCGCGAAGCGATTAGTTCCAGATTATATCTCAGAGAAAATCATGAAGCAGCTCAAAGGCGATTGCTACTCAGTGATGGGTTGCAGATCGGCATTGACGCCAGACAGATTCAGCGACAGATTGGGCAATATCGCTAACGCGAGCAACTTCTTCAAACAAATATCAAAAGATGATGAATTTGAACTACTATAGTTTTAGATTTATATATTATAAGGAGACAATTAATTATGAAATCAATAGATTTATGGAACAATTTGATCAGTAATGGTGAAATTGTTATTGACAATAGGATTACTCCGAAAACAATAGTAAAAGTTAAGTATAGAGGAAAGACCGCGACAGTAGATCATTTAGATATGGACGATAAAGGTGATGTGACTATAACTTATCATACAAATAAATATTCTGCGAGATTTAATCAGGGAGTAGTAACTATTAACTTGCCGGACGTCGCGCTTTCAGCCAAAGGCGATTTAAAAGCTTTCTGGAAGATTTTCGACGAAAGATTAGAATTATGTCATAGGGCATTGAGATTGCGTCACGAAAGACTGCTAGGAAGAGTGTCTGACATGGCGCCTATATTATGGCAACACGGTGCGTTGGCGAGATTGAAGTCAGGAGAGAAGATTGATAGATTATTATATGACGGCTATTCAACTTTATCACTCGGTTACGGCGGCTTATATGAGTGCGTCAAGGCATTAATCGGCGAATCTCACACGACCCCGGCCGGTGAAAAACTCGGCTTAGAGATCATGCAACACCTAAACGACGCTTGCAATAAGTGGAAGAACGGCTGGAAAGAGCAACGTATAGAATCTACTAAATTAAATGAAGATATTCAATTTGACTTAGAAGAGGATTAAACTATATGCAATGCTGTATTTGTGGTAAAGAATTTAAAAATTATAATGGATTGGCTCATCATATAAAGCAGGTTCATCAATGCACATCCCAAGAGTATCATGATAAATATATTGCTCCTGGGGTCGAGCACACTTGTAAATATTGTGGTAAGCCGGTTACTAAGTTTCTTGATCTTAATAGAGGTTATGCTACTACTTGCGGTATAGACTGTATTAGAGCTAACGCCTTCAAACGAGTAGATCATGAAGCTCGCATGCAGAAAATAGCAGAGACTAAATTGAAAAAATATGGGTCTGCTTCTTATAATAATTCTGAAAAACGAGTACAGACTTGAGCTAACTCTGCTGACGACTATAAGCAAAAGGTCAAAGATAAGCGAATGTCTACTGTCAAGCAAAAATATGGAGTCGAGTATCCTATGCAGAGTGCCGAGATTAGAGAAACATGAGCGGAAAATTATTTTAAAAAACTGGATATCGACATCAATGTCAAAACCCGGAAGTACAAGAGAAAATAAAAGCTACTACTAAAGCTCATTTTGGGGTAGACAATTGTTGAAAAAGCCCTGAAATTAAAGAAAAGATAAAACAGACCAAATTAGCAAAATATGGGAATCAAAATAATATAGAAAAGACCCGTGAAACTAATTTACATAAATTTGGCTCTCAGTGCTGTTGGGCTAACCCAGAGGTTCGTAGTAAGTGCGCTCAAAAATATAGCTATGCTGGTACATCTTTTGATAGCAGTTGAGAACTGGCCTTTTATATCTATCACAAAGATCATAACTTGAATATTATTTATCAGCCGCAGATATTTTTTGAGTTTAAAGCTGCTGACCAAATTCATCGTTGCTTTCCAGATTTTCAGGTAGGCGACTGCTTATATGAGATAAAAGGAACTCAGTTTGTAGACTTAACTACAGGAAAGTGACGTGACCCATATAATACTCATAATGATGAGTATTATGAACAAAAGCGTTTAGCTTTAGTAAATAACGGTGTAATAATTTTATACTCACAGGATATTCAAAAGTATTTAGATTATATTAAGGACACTTATGGTATAAATTATTTATCACAATTTAAGAATAAAAGAAATTTAGATAAGGAGAAGCTAAAAAATGAATGCTAGAGACTTATGGCAAAAACTAGTAGATGAAAAATGTGCCTCGTTTGATTCTACTAAAAAAGTATTGACACCGCTGAAGCATTTAAAAATCAAAGGCGATGTAATTAAAAATCTAACTAAGGATGCTGATGGAAAAATTACTGTAAATTTAGAGCACCAAGTTACTATTGATCATCCAGGCGAGAATATAGATTACAGCTTATACGGAACCCCTAGACTTTCCATGGGGGCTTAAATAGCAATATTTAATGAAAAACCTTGTGAAACGGGCGAAGAGTAATAATCTGGTAAGAGAGGCTAAACCAAAAGGCAAGCTAATCCCGTAGGAAGCTCTTTAAGAAGAGACCCTCTAACGACTATCGAAAGCATAGCTAAAAAGCGAAGAAGCGAGTAGAGTACATTTATGACAAATTAAATGGAAGTGCAAGGCTCTTATATTAGAAACTAATTATAAGATGAAGATATAGTCTAATCCCTAAGTAAATATCAGGAAACTGAGGGTATAAAAATATTATGATGGAAACAACTACATATAAATTCGCTAAGTGCCTTAAGAAGAGATTTGGCGAAGACGTTTTCGAAAAGCTAGACGGAGCAGACAGAGATTACATCACAAATTCATATCACGTTCCAGTATTCGAGAAGATCGACGCGTTCTCAAAGCTCGCATTAGAAGCGAAATTCCAAAAATTATCTCCAGGCGGCGCGATCAGCTATATCGAAACAGCTGACTTAACTGGTAATGTTGAAGCAGTATTAGCTGTCATAAAATTCATTTACGACAATATCATGTATGCCGAATTGAATACAAAATCAGATTATTGCCAAGAATGCGGATATGACGGAGAAATCAAAATAGACGACAATATGGAATGGTACTGCCCTAACTGCGGAAACAGAGACCAACACAAACTTAATGTGGCAAGAAGAACTTGCGGATATATCGGAAGTAAATTCTGGAATTTCGGGAGAACTCAAGAAATTAAAGATAGAGTTATTCATTTAGGTGAAGAAAACTAATGGCGAATTATTTAAAAATAACGAAATTAGATACTGCCAATGGACCTGGTTGTCGTGTGACACTGTGGATGTCCGGCTGCAGAAATCACTGCTCTGGATGTCATAATTCTGAATCTTGGGATTTTGCTAAGGGCACTGAGGTAACGAGTGCCACAGCCGACGAAATACTCAGTTTATTGACTCCTGAATATATAGTCGGGCTCACGATTTGTGGTGGAGAACCAATGGAGCCTGAAAATCAAGAGGCACTTGTTAGCCTTGTCACGGAAATTAAATCAAAATACCCAGATAAGACGGTTTGGTGCTTCACTGGATATGAGCTATCCGACTTGCTAGATGGAGGCAGAAAACATACAGAGTGCACGTGCGCCTTATTGAAGAATATAGACGTGCTCATTGTCGGCAGGTTTATACTCGGGCAAAAAGACATTACAAGAAACAATCTGTGGCGTGGCTCCAGAAATCAGCGCGTGCTCGACGTCAAGAAATCTTTGGCAATCGGCAAGCCAGTTGCTTTAGACGGAATACCTAACAATGAGATTTAAAGAACCTGAAATAAGGTTCTTTTTATTTATGACGTGCGGAATCGTATAATATAATCTAAAAGAATATGTAAAAAAGTTAAATGCTTATGTTTATTTGTAAAGAAGGTGATTTAAATGATTAAACTAATATCCAAGTCTATTCTTGCCGGGGTACTGATCAGTTTGGCAGGAATGGTCTATTTAAATTGTCCGGATAAGGTTATTGGAGCTTTTCTATTCAGTTTCGGACTTTATGCTGTTTTAGAGCTTAATGCTAAGTTATTTACAGGCGTCATTGGAAACGTAAGTTCAAAACAAGACGCTTTGGATTCTGCGATTATTTTAGTGATTAATTGCATCACTGCAGCGATTATTGGAATTGGTTACAGATTTACCATTGGTGAAAATCAGGTATTTCAAAATATCGTTGAACAGCAGTCTATTTGGAAAGTCTTGGTAGAAAGCATTGTTTGTGGCGGATTAATTTATATTGCTTGCACGATTTATAAGAAGGTAAAAAATCCGCTTATAATTATAATTTGTGTTATGGCATTTATTTTAAGCGGCTCATTGCACAGCATCGCTTGTAGTTTCTATATTGCGCTAGGCAACGTATCTTGGTGGTCAATTTTATATTTACTTGTCATTATAGGTGGCAATTCAGTCGGGGCCTTAGGACTTAGATTCTTGAGTAAACCATTATCAGAGTAATAGCGTATAATATATTATGGGTTCGCGGAATGGTTCATAGCATTCTAGCTCATAAGCGCAAGGAGAATAAAGATATGAAAGACAAAATTAAAGACTTGACTGAAAAGTTAAAAGCACTTGAGGCCGAAGAAGTCAAAATCACAAAACATTTAGCTGAATTAAAAGCTAATAATGTTGAAAAAACAGCGGTAGAGCAAGACGGCGGAATTAAATTGAGGCAGTCTAAAATCAGAACGTTTGTATCTGCTAAAACAGCTAGACACATTGCTGAAACGACAAGTGCATTCAAAAATCGTGTTGCTAAGATGATTGATGAGACCGCCAAAGAAGGCATGACGCAGGTTGTTTATTTCGTTGATGATATTTGTGATGCTCAAGTTAATAGCGTTATCAATGAATTGAAAGGACTTAATTACGAAGTTGAACTTGACGACGAAAATAAAAAGTTAACCATTAAGTGGTAATTTAGAACAAAATTTGGGGCGAGACACTGGTTTCGCTCTTTTTATTTGCGGTACAAATATTGTATAATATATAGTATGAGAGATAAGAAAAATTTAGATTTAGTTAAGCTAAAAGCAGACGATGAATTTTATACTTCTTTTGCTGATATTGTTACAGAACTATCGCATTGAACAAATAAATTAAAAAATAAAAAAATTATTTGCCCATGTGACTTTGTCCCGACTAAGAAAATAAGCTCTATAACAATCGATTTTAGCCGAGGCAGGTATTTTATTAACTCAGCTAAAAAGAAAGCTTCAGATACGCCTTATGTTAGCTTATTTGACGAATTTGTAATATCTGATCCAGCGACCGAGATTTCAGAAAGCCAATTAAGAGAAATATTAGATAATCAAGAGGTGGTAAATTTTGTTAACTACTTGTGGGCAGTCGGCAAAGAAGCTGGAATCAAATCTATTACGGCATCTGGTTATAATATTGAATCTAGGCTTGGCGTCAGCTTTAATGAAATAGACTATAGCCAATATGATTTAGTTGTTACAAATCCACCGTTTAGCCTATATAGCTCGTTTATGGAGTGCATTGGCGATATCGATAAAATTATTATCGCGCCGTTTATGAACAGAGTCGCTCCATGCGTCGCCATTCCACTTATGGAAAGAAAAGTTTATTTGGGTTACGGACGACACTTGGCAATGAACTTCAATAACCCGGCCGGAGGTAAGGGCAAAAAAGTTGCGGTTGATTGGATCGTTTCTTGGCCAGACGCGCAAGATGAAGTAGATAAATCGTCATGCAAAACCGGCGTCAGGTGGAACATTTTGTCTTATAAAGACATGCCATATATGATGATGAAAGACGGAACGAGACCAATTAAGATTAATTCAATTCAGCAAATTCCAGATGACTATGATGGCTATATGTTTACTTCAGTCGCGGTTTTGGATAAATTAAGTTACACAGACTATGATTGGATTTGCACAGGCTGTAAAAGATATTTCAATAAAGAGCATCCAGAATTAAACCCATTCACTCATAAAGTAAGCAATGAAATGCTTGGTTATAAAACAGAAAATTCATGTTTTCACGGTATTCTATTTAAAAGAAAGTGTATAATATAATATAATATGAGTAAAATGAATTATAAAAAAGACTATACTACTAAAGCCCAAAAAGTAAAACTTATAAAAAGCAGCGTTTTAGGCAGACAATATGTAGAGAATCTTATCTATACAGATATTATAGATTTTGATTTAGGCGATGAATATAACTTACCGGTTAAAGAGCCGACTGAAGTTGAAGCATATATTCATGATCATTTTTATAGCATTGTAAATAAAAATATAAATCAAGTTTGGGAAGCGATTTGGGATGATATTAGTTATGTATAAAAATAACTATTGTGAAATATTTAAAACTACACTTCCATTTGAAATTTATTAAAAAGATTGAAGGAGATTAAATAATGGCAATTAAGATTATTAAACATGGCATTAAGAAGTTTATCGCAACTTGTCCAGTCTGCGGCTGCGAATTTGAATATGAATGCGAGGACGTGAGAGCGGCATGTCAAAAGCAAGTAAAATGTCCAGATTGCGGAGAGTGGGTGATGCACAAGAAAATTGAACCACAAGAAAATGTAAGTGATATTGCTGTTCAGAACTGCCGGAAGTCATGCAGCGAGCGCTACGCCGATTATGCTGACTGCTGGGTCAAATTGACAGACAACATTCGAGGTGTATCAGGCGAAGCTAATGCGATTGCAGGAGATGCTGTTTATGTCTTGAACACAAAACCATGCTATTGTAGTGTCAAGGACACTGATTGGGGTGTTGATCACATTCAATATGAAGACACTATCATCAACCCGAGTTCATATGAAAACGTGACTACTGTATTTAGCGACTCAATCAAAGACGCTGTCAGGACAAATACCAATTATAATTACACGGTGGATATCGAAATTGAAAAATAGTGACGTGAGTCATTATTTTTCATTATAAGGACAGAGAAATCGGATAATGGATACTAAAGAATTGGAAGCGTTTCGCAAGAAAATGGAATCTGAAGTTTCATATATTCGTGACAATAAACAGATTACTCATAAGGTATATTTGTCATATACTGTTGAGGAAGATACACTGATTATAAAATATTTTCCAACATATGGAACTAATTATTGTATAGATAAACTTAAAGATGAGCTTAATTCTACTAGAACGTATAACTCAGTAAAAGATAGAGCTAATAAAGTTTTAAAGTTGCATCGTAATAAAAAGCTTAAAAAGAAGTCTGCTAGTATTGTATAATATATTAGAATATATTTTACGAAAGGCAGGTGATTAATATGCGCACTCTCTTGATTACAAGAGGTGCTCCTTAGGCCAGGCGCAGGTAAGAGTACTTGGATAAAGGAGAGCCATTTAGAAAAATATACTTTATGCCCAGATACTTTAAGGATTATATGCAGTTCTCGCGAATTACAAGCAGACGGGCGTTTTGCAGTGGCTAGAAACAATGCAACGGAAAAACAAACTTGGAAAATTCTATTTGAGTTGTTAGAATACAGATTATCTAGAGGTGAACTTACAGTAATCGATGCAACAGCTTCAAAGACTAAAGATATTCAACAGTATAAAGAATTAGCCGAACAATATAGATACAGAACGTATGTAGTTGATTTTACAGATGTTCCGCTTGAAACTTGTTTGAAGCAAAATAAACAACGTCACCCAGATAAATGGGTTCCAGAAGACAGCATTAGAAATATTTATGCTAGATTTGCCAATCAGCCGGTTCCGTCAAGAGTTGAAGTCATTAAGCCAGATGAATTGGATAAAATTTTAGAAAAACCGCTTGATTTGTCTAATTATAAAAAAATTGTATTTATTGGCGATATTCACGGCTGTTATGATACTTTAATGCAATATCAGGACTTTAAAGAGGGCTTAAAAGAAGATACAGCTTATATTTTTACTGGCGACTATATAGATCGTGGGAATCAAAATGCTGAGACTATGCATTTCTTATATTCCATCATGGACAAGCCTAACGTTTGTTTTTTAGAAGGAAATCATGAACGCTGGATTCACGATTATGGAAATGGTGCTTCAGCAGGCTCAGAAGAATTCGAGCAAAAAACTAAACCTCAATTACGAGCTGGTCACTTTACAGAAAAACAAGCAAGAATGTTTTATAGAAAAGTTAGACAATTCTCTCACTTTACTTATAATGGCATTGAAGTTTTGGCTTGCCACGGCGGAATTCCACATATGAATACTAACTTGGTTTATATTCCAACTCAAGCATTTATTCACGGTGTGGGAACTTATAATGATTATCAAACAATTGCTGAGACTTGGATGGCAGAAACAGCTGAAAACCAATTTTTAGTTCATGGCCATAGAAATACGGGAAAAGATCCTGTTCAAATTGCGGATAGAGTCTTTAACTTAGAAGGTGAAGTTGAATTTGGTGGTTCATTGAGAATTGCCGAATTAAATTCTGATCTAACTTGGAATGCTATCGAATTAGAAGCTTGTCAACCAATTACAGAAGAATTGAATACTGAGCAAAGAGCAGTCGAAACGGTTGAAGACGTCGTCGCTTATTTAAGAAACAATAAATTCGTAAACGAAAAACAATTAGGTGACAATATTTCTTCATTTAATTTCTCTCGTAAAGCTTTTTATTCTGCTAATTGGAATAGACAAACAGTATTAGCTAGAGGCTTATTTATTGATACTAAGGAAAATAAAATTATGGCCAGGTCATACGAAAAATTCTTTAGGATTAATGAAGTTCGTGAAACCGAATTAGCGGCATTAAAATCAAGATTGCAATTCCCGGTAAAAGCTTATGTAAAAGAAAACGGATTTTTAGCAATTGTTTCCTATGATTATAGTAACGATGACTTATTTATTGCCTCTAAATCTACAAATAAGGGTGATTATGTTGAATATATTAAGGCTCAATTAGAGCCTTATAGAGAAAATGTTTTAAAACTTCTTAAATATTATCATGAAATTAATGCTGATCTCACATTAGTGTTTGAGTGCATTGATGTTGAAAAAGATCCACACATTATTAAATATGAAAAATCAACATTAGTTTTATTAGACGCTATTTATAATAAGTTGGAATTCAAAACAGTTCCATATGATAATTTAGTAGTTCTCGCTAAAACAAAAATTGGCTGTCAAGTAAAAGAATTGGCTTATACAATTAAAACTTGGGAAGATTTTAGAGAACTATATATGGAAGCCCAAGATGAAGATTATCAATATAATGGAAATTACATTGAAGGTTTTGTTTTTGAAGACGCAAATGGTTTTATGGTAAAATTAAAATCTGGTTATTATAACTTCTGGAAGTTTATGAGAAGCGTAGCAGACTCTACTTTAAGAGCTGGCTATTATAGACGAACAGGAGCGTTACAAACAGCGGAAAGTAATAATTTCTATGGCTTTTGCAAAAGATGCTTCAATGGCGACAGAGATAAAGAAACAAAGTCTTATCCTTATAAAACTGACATTATTTCGTTAAGAGATAAGTTTCTGGCCATTAAATAATACGAAAGTTTAAAATTGTCTATAGGCTGAGCACAAAACTCAGCCTTTTATTGTATAATATTATATAATGGTCGGAGGTAAGTTTTATGTTGGAATTGCAAGAAATCATTCATCAATTAGCAAATAGAGACAGCGTAATTATTCAAGGAGAAGTCTACAAAGTGGATAATGCCGTATATATTGCAGATGCAGAAATGCTAAAAGCAAGGCTTTTGCTAAAAGGTGCAAGCAGCGAAAATAAAATAGCTGTTGATATCGATATTTTAGCAAAAATTTATAGATGTTAAATTAATATAGACAGGAAAGCAGATAGGAAAGGTTAGTTTAATTTAATGAGTTGGGATCTCGAAGATGAAATGCAAGCTCTTTTGGCTGAAGAGAGCTATTTAGATGCTATAATTAATCAGCTATCGGACCTCAAACGTAGAAGGGGCTACGACGAATTCTTGCAAGATATTACAAAATTATTAGATAGGCTAAAAGATAAAAAAGAAAAGATACAAAAAGGTATAAAAGAAACTACTGACGACTTGATAAAGATTGCCGAAGCGTGTTCTGGCGAATACCATAGCGGCGTTGATGAACTAGATAGTTGTATTTGAGAATATTAAAAATATATTGGCTATAGACGATATTTTATTGTTTGTAGCTTTTTTATTTTAGAGCTGCTTATAAAACAAAAATTTATTGTATAATAATATGAGTGAGCAAAACTCACAATTAGAGCCTATACTTATTTCTTAAAGCTAGTTATTCAAAACAAATTTAGTTAGGCCAATCGTTAATATATTCAAGCAGTTTTTGGTATATTAGGCGAATTGGCAGCCAAATGTATCAAAGGCTGCTTTTTATTTAAAGGAGGTCACAACCGTGGCAAGAAATCAATTTAACGCACTTAGTACAACTACAATTTCATCAAAAGTTCATGTCAACGCGCAAACTATTTTGATTGCAAGACACTGTCTTTTAGCTGTTCCGCAAGAAGTTGATCCAGAAGAAAAGGTAAGAGTCGCTTATTTAAACGCGTATCTTTTCTCTAATTTCGGCATCGTAGTCGACAGACCAGAGCTTTTAACTGAAACTCATGTCGAAGAAATTTCTGATTTATTCAAACTCAATGTTCCTGCTTCTTTCTACAAGAATCCGCAAGATACTAAATATTATACTTCTGACGAACTTTTTGTTAACCAAGTTTTAGCTTATTTCTTAGCTTATGGCGAAAAAGATTCTTCTGTTGATGTTTTTGACAAAGAATTGCCAGAATATCCAGAAGGCAAAGAAATCAAGCTTCGTGAATTTAAGATCTTATTTTCTGATGAGGCAGACGAAGTTTTAACCAACATCGCTAAGTCTTACGCAGATTATAAACGTCCTTGGTCTTTAGACGAGGAAAACGAATTCGTTTACTTATATGAACAAGGCTATTACAAAGATTTCGATATTCTTTGCGCTGACAACGCCATCACAATGATTAAGAAAGACGCCAACTTCGCTCGTTTCTTGTATAAGAAAGACTTAGTTAAGATTTCTGTCGCGGCTTGCGGCGAAAAAGCCAATCTTGTTTTAGACAAAGAAACCGCAAATTTGATTAGAAAGGCTATTCCTCTCGTTAAAGATTGCCCAATGTCAAAGAAACAAGCTAAATACTTCAATACTTTAATCAATAAAGTTGGCGTGCAAGGCAAAGTAGAATTCGCCACTAATGAACATTCGCCTTATGCTAAAGCTCAGGCATTGCTTAACAAAGGCGATGTTTTAGGCGCCGCTAAAGTTTACGCCGCAAACGGCTCGTTATTCGAAAGAAACATCAAGATGCTAATTTCTCGTGCTAACCCAGTCGAAGCTTTAGAAATCATCAATATGATTCCTTCTAAAAACCCAATCGCTTTATATCAATTCGTCACTAATTTGATGGAAGACAATGGCGGAAACCGTACTTTCACTTTCACCAAAAACAGATTGGTCAAAAAGCACGTTGAAACTGAATACGAAGCTAAATGGAGAAAATCCAGACTTAATGAAGGAACGCGTAAAATGGTTCATGACGCAGTCTTTGCTCAAATCGAAACCGGTTATCGCGCTCAGCCTTCTTTAGGCAAAGTTTATGTTTCGCCAGATTTCTTTAAGATCGGCGTTCCAGTCAACACGTCTTCCTCTGGCAAAGGCATCGATGTTTTACCTGCAGGCTCTAGAATCCCGGTTCGCGGCAACAAAATTCGCACTTTCGTTCACTGGGAACATGCTTTCGATATCGACTCATCTTTAATTATCATCGATGAAAAAGGAAATGTCAGTACAATTGGCTTCTTCAATTATTACGATAAAGCTTATGCTAACGATTTGCTTTTCTCAGGCGACGTTACAAGCAAGACTGGCACTGAATATTATGATATGGACCTAGATGGCCTTCGTAAGCGTGGCGTCAGATATATCATTCAAGCTTTCCATGGATTCTGTGATGATCTTGACAGCGGAGAAATTTACTGTGGTTACCAAGACAAGAAAAACCTAAATACAAAGGCCTGGGATCCAAAGAACATTGAATTAAAAATTCACGTTAAAGGAGATACTCGCGCTTTCATGTCTTTCGGCGTCGATTTAGAGACAAACGAAGTTGTCATATTCAATATGCTATTAGAGTCTGAAAATAGAATCGTTTCAGGAGCTTTAAAAGATACGGTAATGAAATATCTATCTCCAAGCTGTTTAGAGCTTAATATGGGCCTTGTCGCTACTTATAGAGCCTCTGAGGTAGTCACAACACCAGAAGAAGCCGACGTTGTATTTGATGCTAATTATAAAGCAGCAGTCGATACAGAAACAGGCAAAGCGATTCAAAAAGTCGTCAGACCATATGAAGTCGAAAGGCTTGTCGGCTTCGCTTCTGGTGCAGAGCTTAACTAGCATGATTTAAGTTATAAAGGTCTACTTATGTAGACTTTTTTCATTTAATATATCGTATAATATAAAGTACAATATAAGGAGATTTACATGTTTAAATTAATTAGAGACAAAATTCCAGAACTTGCTAAAAAAGAAAAACAGGCTATTAATTATGCAACGGCTGAAAACGATGAATTATACATCGCCCTTTTAAGAAATAAGTTTGTCGAAGAAGCTTCTGAATTCTTGAACACCGGCAATGTCACTGAATTAGCAGACGTATTAACAGTTTTAAAAGCTCTCGTTAAGGCCACAGGCGTTTCAGAAGAGGATTTTACTAAAATTTATCAAGAAAAACTTAAATCAAACGGTGGTTTTGAGAAGCGCTATATTGGATTTTTCCCAGACGAACAGCCAGCTCAACCGGCTCAGCAACCAGATGAAAAGAAATAAAAATGCTAAATTAAAATGATAACCTAGGTTATTATTTAGGGTATGATATACCAATTTAGTTAGCTTGGCTTATCAGTTTAGGAGTTTCTATGGCTGATATAACTTATACTGGTTGGAAAAAATGAAATCCAACATCTGAGGAATGACTTGAGCTTTATACTAACGGCACAGTTCCATTCTCACTTAAAGAAAATGAATACTTAATTGTTAAAAGCACAGACAATATAACAACTTTTTATTGTTATGAAAATGGACAATTAAGAAAATTTACTGGCGGTTCAATTAAAACGGTTAAAGATACCGCTCAGGTTCCATTAGAGCCATCAAAATCAAAACAGGATGATAAACAACATTCTTCTACACAAAAATACTCTAGAGGTAAAAGTGTCATAATTACCCCAAGAAATGATGAGCAAACTTGTGCTTTTGATTTAATGAAAGACCCTTCGAAGACAGTTAAGCTATTGACTGGGCGTTGAGGCGCTGGAAAAGACCTGATTATGGCAAGTTCTGCTTTAGAGCAACTAAAACTTGGCCATTATGAGCGAATTGTGTGAATAAGAAACCCAATTAATTTAAAAGATACCCCGGATTTAGGTGCTTTGCCTGGCGAAGTCATTGATAAGCTGCTACCATATCTTGGCCCTTTCATTGACAATGCGGGTGAAGCCAGCGTAAGAACTATGCTTAGTAAAGGTACCTTGGTAGTAGAGCCTTTACAGGCTTTGCGTGGCAGAAATTTTGAAAATAGCATTTTGATTTGTTCAGAAGCAGAAAATTTAACTTATGATCAACTAAAATTAATCGTGGCCAGAGTTGCTGAGGGCAGCTGTTTATACATAAATGGTGATGTTAGACAAAGAGATAGAGCAATTTTTGAAAAGTCTCGCGGCTTAGAAAAATTTATTCAATGTTTAACAGGTGATCCTTTATTTGGATATGTTCATTTACCAAAATCTGAGAGATCAGCAACCGCTTCATTGGCAGATAAATTAGATGATTTTGATAGCAATTGCTAAATTTTATAAAATTACAGATAAACGAAATAGGAGGAGTAATTAATGTCTCTCGTGATTGCGATAAAAGATAAAGATAGAATTGTTTTAGGCGCCGATAAACAAGCGAGCACCGGCGGTTCTAAAGATCATACAAGTACAAAGATTTGGCCTGTTAGTGACCTTCCAGGCGCAATTATGGGAGGCGTTGGCTCCGCTCGTGCATCGCAAATTATTCAATATGCCAATATTATCGATAAAAATCTTATTGATACTAACATTGATACAGATTTTATTATTTGTTCATTAGCCCCTACCATTGCTGCAGGCTTAAAAGCTAACGGCATTAATATTGAAGCTAAAGATGATGATGTTTGCACGATGCTTCCAAATGCTTTTATTTTTGCCTATAAAGATAGAGCTTGGATGATCTGGAATGATTTAAGCGTATCAGAATTAGAAGAATACTTTGCTATCGGCAGCGGCTCTGACGTCGCTAAAGGTGCTTTATTTGCTACAAAGAAACAAAATCCATTTGAACGCATTGTGACAGCTATTGATGCAGCATCCGAATCGACCTTATTCGTTGACGACGGCATTGATTTATTAGTAACTGGCAAACACGATGGAGATGATTTGAAAGCCGCTAAAGCCTTAGGTTTTGAACTCGAAGAAGATAAAGAAGACCCCAAAAAATCTAAAGCTAAAGCAAAGAAAGCAAATAAAAAATAATCAATCGACTTTTTATAAACTATCCCGGCAGTTCGCACGGGATTTTTTTATTGTATAATATATAGAGGTATTATATATGCAAGATACAATTAAGACAATCAGAGGCACCTGTTTTCCTGAAAAAAATATTAAGGAAGAAAACAAGAAACTTTGCGATAAATATCCGTTTCTTAATTGTGATGGTGATCCGCTTTATGTAGGATATAGCGAAGATTGTGGGCCAGGTTATAGTTATACTTGGGAAGATGAAGTGCCAGAAGGTTGGCGAAAAGCGTTTTGCCCAGCAATGTGGGATGAATTAAAAGCCATTCTTGAAAAAGCTGATTATGTTGATAAGCTCAAATTTACGCAAATTAAAGAAAAATTCGGTGCATTAAGACTTTATTATAGTTGGGTTCCAACAGAAATTTACGATAAGATAGCCGCTTGGGAAGCTAAATATGAAGAATTGTCTAAAAAAACTTGCATTCAGTGTGGCAAGCCGGCTGACTATATGTCAACAGGTTGGATTTCGCCTTGGTGTTCAGACTGTGCTAAAGAAATTAATGATATGGTTATAAAAATTGATGATGCGGAAGCTTTTTATGCCACGCCACGAGAAGAAAGAGCAAAATTTATTGTAAAGCTTAAAAAATAATTATTTGAAATCGTATAATAATAAGCTTGAGCTTAGTGCTTTAACGCTGCAGCTATAATTCGTTGCATATGTGTGAAGTGAAAAGACAGTCAAGCCTTATGCCCGAGTGGTGGAATGGAAGACACATCAGACTCAAAATCTGACGGTTGCAAGACCATACCGGTTCGAGTCCGGTTTTGGGCACCATAATTTATTGAACAGCGTAAATCCTGCAAAGCGGTCTGACTACACAGGCGAAATGGCGGGTAGCTACGTAATAAAGGTTCATATTGGTTAGATTGTAGGACTAATCGCAACTTTCTTTATTACTTTTCTTTATTATTAATATTATTAATATTAAGTTATTCCAGATATAGTTCAGCTTGGGAGAACGCCTGGTTCGGGTCCAGGAGGTCTAAGGTTCAAATCCTTATATCTGGACCATAAGAGCCTATGCTTATTTCTATTCTAAACATGGAATATTATACACAGCTAGGCCATTATCTAAAAGGAAATTATTATGGGCGAAGACGTTTGGACATTAGGTTTGTTTACGCTGAGAGATTATAACTGCACAGAGCCTAAATTAAAGG